>OJQP01000015.1_pt1 | contig 225039 bp, 206 predicted proteins | sample 1598871 | NCBI WGS metagenome assembly OJQP01 (sample SAMN03922520, study PRJEB24848) | human gut metagenome | isolation source: stool sample | host: Homo sapiens | place: Germany | collected 2010-02
GCAGTCATGATGTAATTTTCGGTGGTGTAATCCACCCTTTATAAATTACATCATGTTTATAAATAAAGTTAGTTTTGTGATTTTCCCTACCGTCAGCACGCACAATACTCTGCTAGATGCACCCAAATGTGTGTTCAAGGCTCCGTGAAACCTCTCCGTTTGTGGCGAAAAGTATATTTTTCGAAACGCCAATTTTCATAAGGCGTTTCGAGTGACACTCCTCTGGCTGGCGTCGGCCCTGATTGTTCACATTCCCTTTGGGTTGCTGCTCTCGCTGATGCTCAACCGTCGCCCGCACGGCTGGAAATTCCTGCGCGTGATGTATTTTATCCCAAACGTGATTTCCACCACGGCGGTTGCCTTTATGTGGTACTTTATTTACCATGCGGATATGGGTCTGCTTAATGCAATCCTGCGCGCAGTTGGATTGGGAAGCCTGGCCAGATCATGGCTGGGAAATACGCAAACCGCCCTGATCTGCAATCAGATTCCCTTTATGCTGTATGTGGGGCTCACCAGCATTATCTTTCTCACGCAGCTTTCTACCATTCCCACCGAGCTCTATGAGGCGGCGGAAATCGACGGCGCAGATGGCCTCCGTAAGGACTGGTATGTGTCGTTGCCGCTGCTGAAGCCTGCACTTTTGACCAATGTCATGCTCAACGGCGCGTTTTGTCTGCGCACGTTTGAATATCCCTTTCTGATGACCTCGGGCGGTCCGAGCAATTCGACAACCAATCTGGCGCTCTACATCTATCGGGAGATGATGAGCGCCAACCGTTACGGGGTTTCCATGGCCGCTGGCCTGGTGACCATTCTGCTGGGCGTCTTGCTCATGCTGGTTGTCACCCGACTGCAGAGAGAGGAGTGACTTGTGCAATGAAGCGGAAATTGACGGCCGGCTGCGTTGCGATGAACGCTTTTTTGTGGCTGGTACTGATAATCATGATTGTTCCATTCCTCTGGCTCATTGTTTCTTCCTTCCGGCCCAACATGGAATTGTTTAGCGAACCCTTCGCCATCCCCAGAGCCCTCAGTCTTAGCAACTATACGGCTGTTCTGAGCAGCCATCCGATGTTTCTGTATCTGTTCAACACAGTATTTGTGACTGCGGTTGCAACAGTCCTGGACGTAGCCATCGCCACGATGGCGTCCTATGGCCTCATGCACTGCTTTCGCGGCAAGGGTGCCGTTTCTTTTTTCCTTACGCTGGGGCTGTTTATTCCCACCAATGCGTTTCTGGTCCCCTATTACATCATGATGAATCAAATCGGTCTGTATGACAACCTCTGGGGCATTGCGCTGGTCTACGCGGGGATCAATCTCCCCATTACCGTGATGGTGATACGGGGCTATATGAACACGCTCCCGCATGAGCTCAGGGAAAGCGCGTGCATTGACGGCGCAACCACGTTTCAGACGCTGCTGCTCATCATTTTGCCGGTGAGCGTTCCGGGGATCGTAACGGCTTGCGTATTCGTTGTAATACAGTGTTGGAACGAGCTGCTCTTCGCTAATATTCTGAATCAGAGCGATGTATCCCGCACGCTGCAGGTAGCCATTCGTTCCTTCTTGACTACGTTTGAGGCCAATTACGCATATGCCTTTGCGGCAATGGTTATGGCGATCCTGCCCACAATTGCCGTCTACGCGCTGCTAACCAATCAGATCATCAGCGGAATGACGGCGGGAGCGGTCAAGGGCTGAGCGGTATTGAAACGGAGGAGCATCTCTTGCGTGTACTGATCGTTGAAGACGAGGCGTTAATCCGTGAAGGACTCCTGTCCATGGTGGATTGGGCGGCGGAGGGATTTTCAGAGGTAATCGGATGCGAAAATGCGGTGGATGCGTTGGATGTGCTTACCGACCGCGGAAGCGATCTGGTGATTACCGACTTGTTTATGCAATCCCTATCGGGCCTTGAAATGATTGAAATGGCCTGAAACATGGAGATTGATACACGCTTTGTAATTCTCACTGGACATGGACTGTTTGAATATGCACAGAAAGCGGTAGCTTTGGGCGTAAAACGCTTTTTGACGAAACCGATTCAGCCAGTCGAGCTGCTTGATCTGCTCAGAGAGATGCGCGGTGAGATTCTGGCGCAGCAGCGCATGGAGCAATCCCTGGCTGAAACCCAGGAAAAACTGAGGGAATACTATCCTGTGGTATGCCGCCAGTACTGGCAGATGCTGGTGAACGAAAATGCGCCGGAGGAACGCGAGGCATTGCATCAGGCTGCCCTTTACGACATTCAGCTTCCCAGGGGACAGCTGCTCTGCGTGGCACTGGGCGCGGATGAAAACAGCCTGACGCTGAACCAGCGCCTGAAACTGCGACAGGCGCTGGAAGCACTGTGGGGTATCCGGCTGGTCAGTCTGCTGGATCAAGGCGACTACCTGCTGGCTATTCTGACAGCCACCGCGGTGCAGCAGGAGCTGGAGGGATTCCCTGCCATCTTGGATGCCTCTCTGTCGCTGCGGGTGTGGATTGGAGTCGGGCGGACATACGACGGGCTGGGCCAGCTGCACCTTTCTGCACGCGAGGCGATGGATGCGTTAAAAGCGGTGATCGGTATTGGCGACAGCACTGTTTCCTACTATCAGGACCTCAAAAGCATCAAAGGCGAGGAAGCCGTCTATCCTGCTGCGCAGGAGGAAAAAGTGCTTGAGAGCCTACGCTACCGCGATCAGCCGGACGTGCAGGCGCTTGCCGCGTTTGTCGGCGCGGTGTATGCGTGCCCTGCCGCCGAGCGGAGCTTGATGCTACTGAGGTTTCAGGTGGCGCTGTATCGCTTGGCGGAGGGTAGCGGCGTTACGGATCTTCCTCCCTTTCATCCCGAACTTCGTGCGGAAAGCAGGCAGGAAGCTTATGACCGGCTTCGCCGACTTGTGGAGGAAACCGCAAGAGGAAAAACCGGCTCGCAGCAAAAGGCCATGACCCGAATCACGGAAGCAGCCAAGCGTATCATGCGGGAAAATTATTCCGATCCCTCGCTCAACATCGCCGGTATCGCGCGTCAGCTGTATGTATCCCAGCAGTACCTGTCCCGCCTGTTTCGCTCGGTGTGCGGGGTTACGTGCATGGATTATCTCACCGGTATCCGGATAGCGGCTGCAAAGGAGCTGTTGCGCCGCTCCAGCGTCAAAAGCTATGAGATCGCTCTGAAGGTGGGATATAACAATCCGAACTATTTTAGCGCCCTGTTTAAAAAGCATGCCGGTATGACGCCCAAGCAATACCGTTTGGAAGGCGGGGACGACGGATGAACAAAACACGGCGGTGGTGGCGCAAGGCGCTTTCTCTCAAACTGCTAAAGAATCAGATCATCCTTTGGTTCGTTACGGTCATTGTGCTGCTGTTGGCTGTGGTGGCGGGTTTTACCCTTTTTACCTTAAGACCCTATCTCTACGACACGCGGGTGCGTCAGTTACAAAAAAACGTTGATCTGCTTAGCTGGGAATTGGACAACCAGCGGAAAAAGCTTCAGGATTATTCCGTCAACATCATGGCGGATTCGACAATACAGTCCTTTCTTCTGGGACATCTGGAGGATATTTCCGGCCTGTCCAATCAGCTTCGGCTGTTGATGATGCGCTACACGGAATATGACCGCAGCATTCAAGGGGTCTACATGGCAGACGGTAACGGAGAGCTGTACGGCAACTTTGTAACCGCTCAAGTCCAGTCCCTCATTTATGACACGCTTGAAGACGCCCTTGCTTCGGATGGGCACGCAATCTGGTTCACCCCTGCTTCCGGAGACACCCTTGTGATGTATCGCGCCATTCACGATACCACGCATGATCTGACGCACACGATTGGCGCGCTGTATCTGATGATCGATATGCGTAGCTTTACAGAAGTATGCGACCGATTTTTGGATTCCAATGCAAGTTATCGCCTGGAGGACGGCGCCCTGATACTGGGAAACGAGTTGCCGGAAAACCAGCAGCAATTCTTCGTCTGTACAAGTATGCGAGACGGATGGACCCTGTCTGCCTGGCTCAGCCGGGATGAGGTATATGCGCCTGCCAAGGCCATTCTCAACATGCTTGCTTATTGCCTGGCAAGTACGCTGATAGCAGGTATTGCGCTGACGGTATTTATTTCGGGCCGCCTTACCGGACCGCTTCGGGAACTGCGGCATGAGATGGTGCGTGCCGGTGGGGGAGACCTGAATGCCAACGTACATGTCAGACGTAAGGACGAAATCGCCCTTCTTGCCCGAACGTATAACCGTATGCTTGCCGACACCAAAGAATACATCCGGGAGAACGAAAGGAATCAACGCCGACAAAAAGAGCTGGAACTCAAGACGCTCCAGTATCAGATCAATCCCCATTTTCTCTATAACACGCTGGATAGCATTTATATGATGGCCAGGCGCAGCGGCAATGGAGAAATCGAAGATATGGTGACGTCCCTGTCTACGCTGTTCCGTCTGAGTCTGGCGCATGGTCAGGATTTTGTCACGCTGGAACATGAAATCCGCTATATCACCTGTTATTTGCAAATCCAACGCATTCGCTTTCCGCTGGATTTTACCTGGCATACCACGATTCCCGACGAGCTGAGGCATTGCCGTGTGATGAAATTTTTATTGCAGCCCCTGGTAGAAAACAGCCTCAATCACGGCTTGCGCAACAAACCCGGAGGCGGTCAGATCTGCGTCAGCGCCAGGCGGGAGGGCGACGAGCTCATCCTTGTCGTCGCTGATGACGGAATGGGCATGACTGAAGAGCAGTTGGATGCGCTACTTGAGCTCATCAATCGCACAGATATGGAAGAGAACCGTGATCCCTTTGCAGGCGGCGTAGGGGTTCGAAACGTTCATCAGCGTCTGCTGCTGTCTTATGGACATGGGCTGGAGATCGAAAGCGACTGGGAGGAGGGGACCACCGTAACCATCCGCATCCCCTTTCAAAATGATGAGGAAAGCAAGGAGGAATTTCTATGACCGGGTACCGGGCCCGTATCACGGGGGGATTTTTAAAACACTATATGGACATTATCGCCCATCAGGCGCTCCCTTATCAGTGGCAGGTTCTTAGTGGAATGAGAGATAAAAATCCGACGGTCCGGAACTTCCAAATTGCCGCCGGAGAGATCAATGGGAGCTTTTCAGGTGTGCCCTACCAGGATACGGACCTGGCAAAGTGGTTGGATGCTGTGGGCTGTGTACTGCAAAACGGACCGGATCGCCTGCTGGAACAAACCGCCGACGCCATTATTGAAACCATCGTAAGGGCGCAGGGCCCCGATGGATACCTGGACACCTACTATCAGCTGGTGTGCCCCGAAAAGAAATGGACAGATCCTGAATCCCATGAGCTGTATTGCTTTGGACATATGATAGAGGCGGGTGTGAGCTATTACGAGGGAACCCGAAAGCGGAGCCTTCTGGACGTGGCATGCCGCCTGGCAGATCATGTGGACCGCGTTTTTGGGCCTAACGAGGGACAGCTCCACAGCTACCGTGGCCACGAAATCATCGAAATGGCCCTGATGCGTCTGAGCGCGGCAACCGGTGAAGCACGGTACAGCCGCCTGGCCGAATATCTGGTCGCCATGCGGCGCGATCATCCTGAACTGTTTTACCGGGATGGCCGCAGAGAGGGGAATCCACTGGATTATGGATGCTGGGGCTGGGGCGACCCTCAGAGGGAGCTATCCAGCTATGAGCATGTGACGGGACATGCTGTGCGGGCCATGTACCTCTATTGCGGCATGGCTGACGTGGCTCGTGAAACCGGCGACACGGTTATGGCGGAGCATTGTGACCGGCTGTTTCATGACGTGACGGACAGCCAGATGTATATCACCGGCGGCATAGGCACAACCGCTGTGCTGGAAGCCTATACCTATCCCTATGACCTGCCCAACGATACGATGTATGCAGAAACCTGCGCTTCCATTGGACTGTGCTTTTTTGCCCGCCGGATGCTCGGACTAAAAAACGACCGTGCCTATGCCGACACGGTGGAACGATGCGTCTATAACATTCTTCCTGCTGCGATCTCCCAGGACGGCTGCCATTATTTTTATGTCAATCCCCTTGAGGTCAACGAGGAAGCCTGTCTCAAGAGCCCTCTGAAGACGCACGTCAAGTCGCGCCGGCAGTCCTGGTACGAGTGCGCATGCTGTCCGCCAAATCTGGCGCGGATGTTGGCAAGTCTGCCGCAGTATCTCTATACGGTCGAAGACAGACGCGTCAATATTCACTTATATGCGCAAAGCGAAGCCGAGATTGAACTGAATGATGGGCGGCTGCGGATTTCTCAGATGACGGACTATCCCTTCGGCGGGAGAATTGTTTTTTCCATAGGCAGCCAGCATCCGCTGGATGCGGCGATAGCCCTTCGCATTCCACAGTGGTGCGAAAGGTATCATCTGACCGTGGATGGCGAACCTGTGGAAGAAGCACCGCTCGTGGATGGATACTGGATTCTGGAGCGCAGCTGGGGCACGGAGACAGAAATCTGCCTTGTGCTGGAAATCAGCCCCGAATGGATACAGGCCAACCCGCGTGTGCGTGAGGTTGCGGGAAAGGTTGCTATGGCGGTAGGCCCTGTGGTATACTGCACGGAAGAGGCGGACAATGGTCCGTTGCTGAGCGACCTGATGGTTGATACAGGAACGCCGTTGGAAACCATGGAGAGAAACGACGTATCCGGCTTTGGCTCCTATCCGGCTTTCAGCGCGGCCGCTACACGCTCGAGTCGGGAAGCAGCGGGGGAAAAACGACTGTACTTTCCTCTTGTGAACAGGCGCAGGCAAGTGTCCATGACACTCATTCCTTACTGCCTATGGGGCGAGCGGGAAAACGGAGAGATGGCCGTATGGCTGCAAGGGAGGTAAACTGTAATGAATCGCTATGACACACCTGTTCTGCTTCAACGCGCCGATCCTTACATCTTGCTGGCGGAGGATGGTTATTACTATTTCACAGCCACGGTCCCCGCATTTGATCGGATTGAGCTTCGGCGGGCAAGGAGCATTGAGGAACTTGCCGCTGCGCAGGCGGAAGTGATCTGGCGCAGGCATGAAAGCGGACCCATGAGCCGCTATATTTGGGCGCCCGAAATTCATCGCATCGGAAACGAATGGATGATCTACTTTGCCGCGGCTGAGGCCGAACCGGATGAACATGGAGTGTTCGATCATCGGATCTTCGCGCTGTCCAACCAGTCGGACAATCCTCTGGAAGGTCATTTTGAGGAGTGTGGACAGATCAATACCGGAATGGAAAGCTTTTCGCTGGACGCGACCACCTTTACTTCCGGACACCAACGCTATTTCGTCTGGGCGCAACGCGATTATGCCATTGCGGGCAACAGTAACCTCTATATTGCGCGCATGCGTTCGGCTACAGAGCTGGAGCTTCCGGCTGTGATGCTTTCCAAACCGGAGTATGATTGGGAATGCCAGGGCTTCCTGGTCAATGAAGGGCCTTCCATTCTGCGTCACCACGGCAGACTTTACCTGACGTATTCCGGCAGCGCCACAGATGAACGCTATGCCATGGGCATGCTGGAAGCTGATGAAAATGCGAACCTGCTGGACCCCACAAGCTGGAAAAAGAGTCCAAAGCCCGTTATGACAACTGATGAAGCGCGTCAGATTTACGGTCCCGGACATAACAGCTTTACAAGGGACGCTGAGGGACACGATCTGATGGTTTTCCATGCGCGCCCCTATCCCGGTTTTCATGGTTCTCCCCTGAGCGACCCCAATCGCAATACGTATATCCGGCCCATCCGCTATGACGCGGATGACCGGCCCGTATTTGAGTGAATTGCCTTTTTCCTTCCTTTGACCTCGTGCGTCTGCGTCCTTCCGGTCGTCAGCCTGCATATCGAACGACCAGGATGAGCAGGACCGGATTGTTCGCCTTTCTAATTTCACCAGTTCCACTATATTTTAGCAGTCATTCTGGTCAGATGCAGAAACGTCCAGATTGGCTGCCTTTTTATCTGCTTCTCTCCGTTTGGAAAGCGTCGCTTCGGGATCGTCCGGGCATGATGCCAATCCGGAAGACAGTCACATATCGACGTCGATGAAAAAATACTCAAATGGTGTAAATTGCAACTACGAACCTGCAAATCAATCATTCTGCGTTTATTAAAACGTCAATTTAAGGAAGTCTACCGAACTTCGAAAATTATAATTATAAGTTTTTGCACGAAAAATACCGTATATATGCATCTCCCAATTGAATTTCCATACTTTTCTTCTTATACATAAACGTGCATTGTCATTTGCCTGCAAGGCAAGTATACCTTTGTTTACGAGTATACCATAAAACAAGTTAACTATTTGGTTATGGATATGATGTAAAAACTTTTATTTGACATATGCATAAATGTATGTATTATTATCTGTGTTCGAACAAATTGTTTTCGGTAAAATAGAAATCGAGCAAAAGGGCGCCAAAATGTGAGCACCCCAAATGGCACAAAAAATGAGCCATTGTCACCCCCCCAAATTATAGCTACCATTAGTTTGTGTCGAATAAACTAAGGAGGTAGCGGAAAGGTGTTAAGAATGGCTCAAGTGCAGTATATCAAAGATCTCTACGAAAATGAAGAGAAAAGTTTGCGGGAAATATCTCGCATCACAGGTCACAGCTTTGAAACTGTCCAGAAATACGCCCAGAAGGAAAACTGGAACGAGGACAATCTCCCGGATACTGAGCCAACGAGTTATCCGGTGCTGGGTGAGTTCATTCCCATTGTGGACGGCTGGCTGGAAGCAGACCGCAAGGTTCCAAGAAAGCAGCGGCATACAGCCTGGCGACTGTTCTGTCGCCTACGGGACGAGTACGGCTTTAGGGGCAGCTACTCCAGCGTGAAGCGATATGTCCGCAAGAAGAAGTATGTAAGTGGCCAGAAGGTTATTGGTTAGCGCCATGACGATTGTGATGGCAAACTGGGTAATAAAGCTGCTTAAACCGAATGTCGCAATGCTTCCGCAGGTTCGCATGTTCAGACGAAAGGCAGGAGCGCTGAGCCGTATGGTTTTGAAACGGGGCAAATAAACGACAGACACCACAAAAGATGCCACCTGGCCGATGACGGTTGCAATGGCGGCTCCCTGCATGCCCATATGAAACACAAATATCAGCACCGGATCGAGAATGACGTTGAGAATCGCGCCGATTACCATGGAAAACATCGCATATTTGGGGCTTCCATCCGCGCGGATCATGGAGTTGATGGCGGCCGAAATCATCATAAAGGGAAGCCCGGCTCCGATGATGTAACCATAATCCAGCGCATAGGGGCGGAGAATTTCTGTGGCGCCAAACAGCGTCAGCAGGGGATCGATAAAAATGATAAATACAATGGCCAGAATAATGCTTACAACTACGGACAGTGTAATTGCGTTTCCCACGCCTTTCTGGGCTGCCTTTGCCTCGCCCTCGCCCAGTTTCAGGCTCAAATACGCCGCACCACCGTTGCCAATCATCATGGACAGTGCCAGCGCAATGATCGTAATGGGAAAGACGATGTTGGTAGCTCCATTGCCCAGATAGCCCACGCCCCAGCCGATGAAGATCTGGTCCACAATGTTATACAGTGAGTTCACCAGCAACGCAATCACACTGGGTATGGCAAATCGTACAATGAGTTTGCCGATTGGCTCTGTAGCGAAGGAGCTTTTCTTTTCGGGAATTGTAGTTTCCATAGGGAGGTCCCTCCTTTTGATAAGTAACCAGTTACTTGATTGGGGAAAAAGCGGGCAGCGTGCGGAGGAAATTCTCCACATACTGCCTTAAGAAGCCGGATTTACTCGGATTCGACATTTTGGAGGATGAGGTCGGCCAAGCACGATAGTTCCTGCCGCTGTTCCGTAGTAAGATTACGGCACAGCTCTGCAAAGACCTCTTCATCCTGGGCCAGAATCATGTGATGAATGCCGGCCGATCGTTCCGTGCAGACAATTTTCTTGTATCTGCGGTCTTTGGCGCTGGAGACGCAATTGACGAAGCCTTTGGCCTCCAGCCTCTGCAATAGCTTTGTCATGGCCGGATGTGTTACATGTTCAAGACGTTCCAGATCATTCTGATGAATTTCCGTTTCACCGGCTGCCTCTAAACGACTGATCGATCCAAGCACCCGCAATTGAACCGCCGTTAGCCCCAGAGCAGCTGCCTTTTCGTCTAATTTCTTGCGAAACGCCCGGTTGATAATGGCGATTTTCAGGCCAAAGGGCATCATGTCCAATACCTCGCCTCTTCCATCTCCGATTAATTAAGTAACCGATTACTTATTTTACTCGCTTTACTTGCATTGTCAAGTCTGATTATTGAGGCTGCCCTATCCTTGATCTGATTTGTTCATACCAGCAGTATGGCCCTTTGCGCCTACGAACAAACGACGATGTGACTGAAACCACGAAAATGCGTCTACAATCTGTGCACGCCTCTGCAACCGATACCGTTAAGCTTTGCAACAGATCCGCGTTTTCTACAAAAGCGATTTTCAAATGAAGGAAAATAGCTTCACAATAACAAAAGTACGCCCATACCGGATTTTCCAGGCATAGGCGCTTTTCCTTTGTTCACAACGAATTCTGCTTTCGCGCTTTTGAGTGGTGGGGGAGAGGCGCCCGGTGCGTTGGCATATGCCGCCAATGCTTTGCGGGATCTCCGGGTTTTTTGTTTTTAGGAAATCCATCTTCTCATGGAAGGTTTTCCAATTGGTAAAAAGGGACGGTCCCTTTAGGGTGAATCAGAGCCGGTGTGCACCCTCATAAGCCTCGCGGATCTCCTGCGGCATCTCCGCGGGCGTAAGGGTTTTCACCCGTTCCTCGTTGCCGTCCGCCATGGCGTTTTCGTAGTACCAGCATTTGTAGCGAATCATGTCCAGCGTGCGCTGCAAGTGTCTGATTTCCGCCTCGACGGCATCGCGCTGCCTGACAAAGAGCTCATAACGCTGCGGGTATGTGGAAGCGCCCTGCGTACACCACTGCATAAACTGCTTGATATCCCTGATCTCAAGGCCTGCTTTTTTCAGGCATTCGATCACGCGCAGCGCCTCGAGTTCCTGCTCTGAAAACCAGCGAATGCCCGCCTTGCGCTTAAGATAGGGAAACAGTCCCTCTTTATCGTAATACCGAAGCGTCGATATCGGCAATTGAAACATCGCAGCAACCTGTCCGATCGTATACATATCCAACGCCTTCCTTTAGAAATTTTGTTGAAAGATATTGACCTAAAGTCAGCTTTAGGTGCTATCATGAAGTATAGCATTGGACAGCAGGTCTGTCAATGCGCGCGCGGAACGGGCGGCGACGCCCTTCTTCATAAACTTGACGGGCGAAGGAGGCTTTGAGCATGAAAAAGCAAGCCGTTGCGGGAACGGATGGGGACAAGTATATCCCTTATGAAGACCGTGAAGGTCAGGAATCGGTGGTCTATTTCACAGCCAACCTGTCCGCGGAGGGGCTGCTTCGCATCTTTGACAAGGTCGGGGCACACCTGACGGGCAAGGTGGGTATCAAGCTGCACACGGGCGAAAAGGACGGTCCCAACATTATCCCCCGCCCGTGGGTAAAAAAGCTCGTCGATGAACGCCTCAGCAGCGCGGCGATTGTGGAGACCAATACGTATTATGAGGGCGACCGCTATACTACGCCACAGCACCGCGAGACCATTGCCGTCAACGGCTGGACCTTCTGCCCGGTGGACATTCTGGACGAGGACGGCATCGTAATGCTGCCTGTAAACGGCGGCAAGTGGTTTACCGAGATGGCCATGGGCGGACATTTGCCCGGCTATGATTCCCTGCTGGTGCTGACGCACTTCAAAGGTCACACCAAGGGCGGCTTTGGCGGCTCCTGCAAGAATATCGGTATCGGCTGCGCGGATGGCCGCGTCGGCAAGGCCATGATCCACACTACGCCCGGTTCCGACGATATGTGGGATATCAGCAACGAGGAGTTCATGGAGCGCATGACCGAATCCGCCAAGGCTGTGGCGGACCATTTCGGCAAGCACATCGTTTATATCAACGTATTGCGCAACATGTCGGTCTCCTGTGACTGCGAGGGCTGTGCTGCCGAGCCGGTCGTCACCCCCAACGTCGGCATCCTGGCCTCCACGGACCTGCTGGCTGTGGATCAGGCGTCGGTGGATCTGATATATGCCATGCAGGAGCATCAACATGCCGACCTGGTAGAGCGCATGGAGAGCCGCCATGGCCTGCGTCAGTTGAGCTATATGAAAGAGCTGGGCATGGGCAACGACCGCTACCGGCTTCTGGACCTCGAAAACGACGACAGCCGGATCTGGCCGGCAGATGCGGTCAGGAATGTTGTGCCGTTTCAGCCGTGACACGGAATAAGCTCAAGCCGATGCACAAACCGTTTCTTTCGGCTTAGTCCTCAAAGAGATTGAGAAGATATCCGTAGCCTTCGGACTCCATTTTCTCATAGGGAATAAATCGCAGGGCCGCACTGTTGATGCAGTACCGCACACCGTTGGGGGATTCCGGGTCGCCGCTGAACACATGCCCCAAATGGGAATTTCCTGCACGGCTGCGTACCTCCGTGCGCTGCATTCCATAGCTGTTGTCAGGAAGCTCCACAACCGCCGGAGCTTCAATGGGCTTGGAAAACGCCGGCCAGCCGCAGCCGCTTTCGAACTTGTCCGTAGAGGAGAATAGAGGTTCACCGGTAACTACGTCCACATAGATTCCCTTTTCAAACTGGTTCCAGAATTCATTATCAAAAGGCCGTTCTGTCCCGCTTTCCTGGGTGATCCGGTACTGCTCTGCGGTCAGCTTGTCACGGATGGTCTCTGCGGCAGGTTTTTGGTAGTCGCCCGGATCAATGCGCAGCCTGGAAAACAGCTCGATTTCTTCCCGGGGAATATGACAGTAGCCGCCGGGGTTCTTTTCCAGATAGTTCTGATGGTATTCCTCCGCCGGATAAAAGTTTATCAACGGGCCAATCTCTACGAAAAAGGATTGGCTGCGGCCGCGCTCAATGGCGGCGATGCGCTCGACCGTTTCCTTGGCCCTTTCATTGGTATAATAGACGCCAGTCTGATACTGGCTGCCCCAGTCGTTGCCCTGCCGGTTTTGCACCGTGGGATCAATGACGTAGAAATAAGCCAATAGCAGTGCATCCAGGCTGACCTGCTCCGGGTCGTATTCCACGCGCACCGTTTCCCGAAAGCCGGTATCTCCGTTACAAACCGTTTGATAGTTGGCGTCCGACTCGCCGGTGCCATTGGCATATCCGCTTTGAGCATCCATCACGCCCGGAATTGACTGCATCAGATGCTCCAAGCCCCAAAAGCAGCCGCCCGCCAGATAGATAACATTCTCAGTCGTGTCCATATACATGCCCTCCTTATCCGCTCTGTTTGAAGTCTGCCCGATTTCCTTGCTTGTATTTGCGGATGAGTCTGTTTCCAATGACCGTGCATACGGGGCCGAACAACTGCTTAACAGCAGTGCTGAAGCAATCAGAAGGGTAACGCATTTTTGTCGCATGATTGAGGCCTCCTCTCATGGACCTGGTTGTGTGATGCCTTTCAAGCAGTAGGACATGGTACAAAATATCAGGCCCGGGAAAGCCCGGGCCTGACATTTTATTGTGCCTGTTTTCCGGGGCGTCTGCTGACGCAAGGCTTATCCCTTTTTATAGCCGCATTTGGGGCAGACACCGTTCTCATTCAGCGCAATGCCGCAAAGCGGGCAGCGATCAATTTGGTTATGCGTTTCAAATTCGGCCGAAGCAGCATTCACGCCGCTGGTGAAGGTGATCTTTGCAATGTTCAGCTTGTCCTTGAGCAGATCATAGACCATTTTGATCATGCCTTCTACCGTCATGGTTTCCTTGGTTACCACCAAACGGCACTCCGGGTAGGCGGTTGCCAGCTCGGTTTTAAAGGCCGGGCCCTTCATCTGGTTCTGGGGCGCGCCATTGCGGATGCCCTGCTCTTCATAGACCTTCAGAATCGCAGGCAGGAGGGGATCATCCTCCCTGAGAATGAGAGCATGATCGAAGTTTTTCAGGACAGACCAGGCAGTTTTTTGAATCTCGTTGCAGGGGAATACCATGTTTACGCCGGGATTCACAGTATCCTCGACTTCAATGGTCAACACCCCCGTGTGGCCATGCAGATATTGCGCCTCACCCTTAAAGCCATAAAAGCGATGTGCGTATTGAAGGTCGAGCGTCGTAATGCTTCTCATGTTGTCATCCTCCTATTTCATTTCTATTTACGGGTAGATGCGCCCGTCTGCGCCCGTTGTTATTTGGAGGGACCCGACTGCGTGCCATTCTGCTGGCAAGTGGGGCAGACGCCCGTAAAAACCAGATTGTGACCGTCAATGGCAAATCCGTAAGCGTCTTTCACCCGATGAGCCAGATCCTCCATGTAGTCCATTTCGATATCAAAAACACGTTCGCACCGGGAACATTTGGCGTGATAATGCCGTTGAAGGCGATGATCGAAACAGTCGGGTCCATCCGGCATTTCCAGCTTCTGAATCTCCCCGTCTTTCGCAAGCTGATTGAGATTGCGGTAGACCGTGCCCTTGCTGATGTGGGGGTGCTGCTGAACGATGGCATCGTATACCTCTTCAGCGGTGGCATGTGACCGCAGATGATTGACAGCTTCCAAAACCAAAGTGCGCTGGATCGTGTTGCGTTTCATACCGGATTCCTCTCTAATAATAATTATTATCATTAAGAATTATAAATCAATAAAGATTGTTTGTCAATATCAATCTAAAATGCTATTCGTATATGCCTTTTATTTTCGGAGCATGCTGCTTAATGTTAGGTGCGCAGGATCGCTTTATTTCCTGCAAGCACACAGGCACATGGTCCCTCGGACAGGACAGAGGGTTCCTGCTTTCCCCAAATCAACGACCGAGCGTGCTGTAACCCGTTTTTGAAAAAACCGTCTCATCGATTCATCTGCTGATAGCGCTTTCCTTTAGGTAAGTATCTAACAATCATGTTGGTACTTGTTTTATTTTCCTGCCAATGATACCATTAGCCTGCCAGTGAGGCAATCTGAGCTTTGGAAAGAAGGTATCCTGATGAAAAAGAATCTTGGTGTTGTACAGGCCGTATATCCCATGCCGGTATTGATTGTCGCTGCCTACGACGAAAATGGCAAGGTGAACGCCATGAACGCCGCGTGGGGGATGATTTGCAACAGCGACCGGATTGCGCTGTTCATCGATGAGGACCACAAAACGACCCAGAATCTTTTGAAAGCCAAGGCATTTACGGTCAGCATCGCGGATCGCGCACATATGGATGTGGCGGATTTCTTCGGCATTGCCACCGGAAACAAAATGCCGGATAAATTTGAGCGTACCGGCTATCATGCCAGCAAGAGCGCGTTTGTCAATGCGCCCGTCATTGATGAATTCCCGGTGGTGATGGAGTGTGAATTGGCGGAGGTGAGCAGCACAGACAGCTTCTATGCCATTGTCGGCCGTATCGTCAATACCGCCGCCGAAGAGTCGGTGCTCTCTGAGAACGGGAAGGTAGACCCCGCCCGCCTAAACGCTTTGATCTTCGACCAGTTTCAGCATGGGTATTATGTCTCCGGCGAGCAGGTGGGTAAAGCCTGGCACGAAGGCGCTGGACTCATGAAAAAGTGACGCCTGACAGCAGGCAACCAAAAAGATGGACCGGAAATTCTTTCTTTCGGTCCATCTTTCTTTTGTAGATCTCTTCTCAGAAGATCTCCGCCAGCGCTTCCAGCAGCCCATCCGGAAGGTGAAAAGAGCTGCATTCGCGCAGAATCGCCAGCGGTTCATGATGTGATAGAATCAGGCGAAACAACCGTTCCTTGAGCTCGTAATCAATCTGCGCGCGGTTGAGCAGCGTCTCACAGTATTGGGCACGGTTGTTGGCGGCAAGGCAAACGCCGTCAGGAAGACTCACCGTGACGTCTCGCATATTGTCAATGGGCGGAAGTGTCACACGGAAACGGTGCTTTTGCGGATCATAGACGGTTTCGGCTAAGAGAGGCTCCTTTCCGCAGCGCGCCAGGCACGAAGCGGGCTGGTCCACACCGCAGAAGGTGACGGTGATCCGCCGCGTCCTGTGCAGAGAGCGGGCGCCATGTACGACCGAAAGGGAGAACTCACTACCGGTCATACGCAGCGAGGTCAACAGGTATTCGCCCGAAGCATAACGGTCCGTCTCTCCGTCATCCTCATAGAGATCAAACGCGCCATCCGCACCCACAAACACAAGAATCTCCAGGGCCTCAGGAATTGCGCCCTTCTCCTCAGGCGCCATCAGCGGCACAATGCCACCCGCCTTGGCCAGCACAGGAATGCTTTCCAGCGGCCGGTACAAGCGCCTCCTCCCTCCACCGTGATAAATTGTTCCTGTAAACAGGTCGTGATAGAGGCCATCCGGAAGCCAGGCATCTGCGCTGGCGAGCCTGAGTTCCGGGGACATGGGTGAGGTAATGGGGACGGCGATCAACTGATTGCCGAAGAGATACTCGTTGGGCACCTGGTAGGCGGCATCCTCACGCGGCCACGCATAATACATGGGCTGAATGAGCGGTTCGCCAAGGCTGTGGCACCGCCAGTTCATGCTGTAGAGGTAGGGGAGAAGGCGGTGACGCAGCCTGAGAAACGCCGTCATGATGCCGCACACCTCAGGCCCATAGCGCCATGGCTCCTTGCCGTTAAATGGATTGGACGTGCTGTGCATGCGCAGAATCGGGGAAAAGACACCAAACTGCAGCCATCTGGTTTGCAGCTCATCGTCACGCTTGCCATGCGTATGCCCTCCGATATCGTGACTCCACCACCCGTATCCAATGTTGGAAGCAGTCGCCGTAAAATAGGGCTGAAACTGCAGGGACTTCCAACTGATCACACTGTCGCCCGAAAAACCTGCCGGATAACGGTGACTGCCCGCTCCCGCGTATCGGGACAGGATAAACGCCCGTCTGCCCTCGCGCACGGCATCCTGTGCATGAAAATGATTGAGAAGCCACAGCGGGTCCATGCCTTCAATGGCACAGGCGCGCCCCTGCTGCCAGTCAATCCACCAGAAATCCACACCCTCCCGCTCCAGCGGGCGATGGAGCAGGTCAAAGTATACCCGCCAGAACGCCCGGTTTCCCGGTTCAAAAGGAATCCGCTGACCGCGCGCGGCATCCCTTCCCAGCGCGGCTGCGGCCTGTGGATAGGCGATCTCGTGCGGCTGAATCCCCTCCGCGGGGTGCAGGTTGAGCGTTACCCTGAGTCCCTTCTGGTGAAGCGCCTTTAGAAACGCCGCCGGTTCGGGAAACAGCGCTTTGTCCCAGGTATAGCCCGTCCACCCCTTGTGGTCGGAGCCGTCGGAGCTGATGTGCCAATTCATGTCGATCACAGCCACGCTTAAAGGAATGCCAGACTTTTCAAACCGGTCCATGAGGGAGAGGTATTCTTCGGCCGTGTAGGCATGAAAGCGGCTCCACCAGTTGCCCAGTGCATACCGCGGCAGCAGCGGCGTGGGCCCGCACAGGTGAAAGAAGTCCGCCAGCGCCTGCCGGTATGCGTAGCCATAACTGAAAAAAAACAGATCCTGATGGCCCGGGCGGGGCGGCTCAATCCAGCCGTCCTCTGTCAGCGCATAGGAAGTGCTGTCATCCAGCACGCTGTATCCCTGAAGGCGGGACAGGATGCCGGGCTCCAGCGGCACAGGACCGTCCGCCTCATCCAGCGTCCGCGCCGTGCCGCCCAGATTTTCTGTGAGCGCGTCCCCATAATGCCAGGTGCAGTAGATCCCCCGACATTCGGAGCGGTTTTCAATCCACAGCCCTCCGTAAGAAAATGGCCCTTCGTCATAGAATACATTCATGAACGCAGTCGAAAGCTCAATGCCGCGTTCCGTGCGCCACAGCCGGTGTTCAACCGGCGGAAATGCCCGTTTTTGCACCTTCTGCGTGGGACGGTCCTCAAAGATGCCATCGGGGGCATATTCCAGGCGAATCAGCTGCGGCGTCAGCAGCATCAAGCGGTACCGCTCTCCCTGAATCACGGTGGTCGGTTCGTTCATGGTGCCCCCTCCGTTTCGGAATCAATGACGATTGGCTCGCCCTTTACGCTCAGCAGGCCGCCTTCCACCTGCACTGTCTGGCGGCTCACCAGATCGCAATAACGCCCGTCCCGGAAGGGCACGCGCACGGGCGCACTTGTTCCCTTCGTGCTGAAAATGCCCATTAAACGGCGTTCGCCCCTGGCATACATGGCTCGGAGGATGCCGTTTCCGGCATCCTGAACGCTGTAGCTGCCTTCCGCCATCAGCGGATGGCTGCGCAGCGTCCGCAATGCACGAAGCTGAGGCGAAATGTCCTCACCCGCCTGCCAGTCGATGGGATCCTTGTCAAACAGGCTGGGCCGGCTTTCGCAGCTCGCCTCCTGTCCGTTATAAATCAGCGTCATTCCCTTTTGAAAATAAAGGAATGCCAGCCAGTTCCGGCGCTGGAGGGCATCCGGCACAAGGAAGGCTGCGCGCGGGCGGTCATGGTTTTCCAGAAAGCGCAGCTTGACATAGTTGTCAGGATAGAGATACTCCTGCCGGGAAAGGGCAGCGGCGTAGGCGTCCAGCGGCTTTTCTCCGCACAGCAGGCTTACCCAGTCGTGATAGACGTCGTACTCGTAGCTCAGATCAAACGCCTGATAGATCTCGCTGTCCGACAGGCTAACCATACCCCGCGCGCGATTGCCGAGCGTGAATTCCGGCTCCACCGATTCGCTCAGCCACAGGCAGTCCGGCCGCACCCGACTTACCTCGCGCCGTGCGCGCAGCCAGAAATCCAGCGGCACAAGGGGCGCCACATCGCAGCGAAAACCATCCACCATGGAGGCCCACATCTTGAGCGTTTCAATCTGATAATCCCACAATTCCGGTTGGTTGTAATCCAGGTCGATAATATCAGACCACTCGCCGATCCTGTTGCCAAAGCTGCCATCCGCCTTGTGATAGAACCATTCCGGGTGGTTTTGCGCCAGCCAGGAGTCCGGCGATGTATGGTTATAGACCACGTCGATGATCAGCCGCATGCCCAGGCGGTGAACCTCGCCGGCAAGGCTTTCAAAATCCTGCATGGTGCCGTATTCCTCATTCACGGCGCGATAGTCCCGGATGGCATACGGGCTGCCAAGCATACCCTTTCTGCATGTTTTTCCGATGGGATGAATGGGCAAGAGCCAGAGAATATCCACCCCCAAATCCCGGATGCGCGTAAGGTCCTCCCGCACCTTCTCAAAGGTACCTTCCTTGCTGTATTGCCGTACATATACGCAGTACATCACCTGCTGGCGAAGTGCCTTGCTGGTATCCCAGGCCATGCTGCCGCCTCCTGTTCTTTCCTGGTTTGATTTTTGTCTTTCTTCGCAAAGCTTGCCTTTTCCTGCCATCAGCCCTTGACCGCTGCCGAAGCGATGCCCTCCACAAATCGCTTCTGAAAGATCAGATAACACAGAACCACCGGTACGATGGCGATAGCCGTCGCGGCAAACAACCCGGCGTAATCGGTGGAGTAGCGCCCGCTGAACATGTTGAGCGCCACGCTCAGCATGTTTTTGCTCTCCGTACGAATCATCAGGTATGGCCAGAGATAATCCTCCCAGGCCCAGAGAAACTGAAAAATAGCCAGGCTGGAAATGGTGTTTCCAAGCATGGGCAACATAATGCGGTGAAAGATGTAGCTGGCGCTGGCGCCATCCATCCGTGCCGCTTCCAGCAGCTCATCAGGGACAGTGGCACAGCTCTGGCGCATCAGAAAGATACCGAACGGTGTAAACAGGCTGGGGATGAGCAGGGCTCTCCAGGTGTCCAGCCATCCCAGCTGCTGCATCATGGTGTAGCGCGGGATGATCGTCACCACGCCCGGTACCATCATGGTCGCCAGAATGGCGCCGAAGAGCGCGTCGCGTCCACGAAAACGGTACTTGCACAGGACAAAGCCACTGATTGCGCTGGTGTAGAGCGTAAGCGCCGTCAGCAGCATGGCATAGGTCAGGCTGTTGGCGAAATACCGAAGAAAATTCATCTTCTCAAGCGCATTCAGATAATTATCGAAAGAGGGGTGAAGGGGCAGAAAATGCTGCTCCAACGCGCTGATCTCGGCATTGGATTTGAAAGACGACGCAAGCATCCATAGAAAAGGCAGTATGGTGACGACGCTGCAAGCAAGCAGCGCAGCATTCAGTGCGAGGGACTGGAACTTTCGTTTCTGCATCGTTGCGCCTCCTATGCCTTAACCCCGCCGCTAAACCGGAAGGACAGGGCCGTGAGCGCGGCGATGATCACAAAGAGAATAAAGGAGATGGCGGAAGCATAGCCAAAGTTGTATTTGACAAATGCCTGATCGTAAATGATATAGGAAGCCAGATACGTCTTTGTGCCCGGGCCGCCCTGAGTGAGCACCATCACGGGAATATAGGTCTGAAAATAGGAGATCAGCGAGGTGATGACGATGAAAACCATGGTGGGCTTCAGCAGGGGCAGGGTAAGGAAGGCGAAGCGCTGTGTCGCGGAGGCGCCGTCCATCTCCGCCGCCTCGTAGCAATCGGCCGGCAAAGAGTACAACCCGCCCAAAAGGATCACCACCGCGTAGCCGAAATCCTTCCAGACGGTCAGCAGCAAAATGGCGCTCATCGCGTAGCGCGCATCAAAGAGCCAGTTGATCTTCGTGCCCAAAACCTGGTTGAGCAGGCCAAATTGCGGATCATACATGAATTTCCATACGAAAGCGACAGCCACCATCGGGGTGATCGTGGGCAGGTAATATAAAGTGCGGTACAGCGACCGATGGCGAATCAGCCTGGTATAGAGGGCCAGGGCCAGTGCCATGCCGATGACCAGCCGCGCCACCACCGCAACCGCTGCAAACAGCGCCGTATTCCCCATGGACTGCCAGAACAGGCTGCTGTTAAGCACCATCTGCCAGTTTTTCAGGCCGGTAAAGCGGTACTGTCCCTTTAGTGGATTCCACAGGTGAAAGCTACCCACAAAGGCCATGAGAATGGGAATCAGATAGAAAATTGAAAAAAACGCAATCAGTCCTGCGACGACCGTGTTGCGCAGGACGATTTCGCTGCGACTTTGCAGCGGATGGATTTGGTGTCTGCGCGCCATCAGGCGGGCGCCTCCCTTCCCCAAAAGGGCCGGTGGGAGGGGTAAACCCACCGGCCCGTGCGGTCATGGCAGATTGTGCTTTATTTCGCTTCGTCCGCGTACTGGTACTGCGGCTCGACGGAAACAAATTCACTCATTGCCAATTCCTCGTTGCAAAGGTCCTCGGCGTTTTGCAAGGCGGTCTCAACGTCCTCGCCGTTGTAGAAGATGTTTTCCAGGGCAATCTTCATGTTGTTTTCAACCGCGCTGGGCATGGGGCCGGGCCAGATGTAACGGTCGATATGCTCGGCCAGCACGGCGATGCTCGACACGCTGAGGATGTCCTCGTCCTGTGCCAGAGACCGCTTGGCCGGGAAGACGGAGTTGGCCAGGCAAAACTCCTTTTGGAGCGCGTCGTTGGCCAGGAAGAAGCGCACGATATCCTGGGCTACCGCCTGCTGATCCGCCGGCGCGTTTTTGTTGATGCCAAAGGTGGATTCGCCGTTATAGCGGTGATAGGCATAGGGGACTTCCTCGGTAGGGGTGGGAATTTCAAAACTGCCAAAGTCGGTTTCGGGCCACAGGCTCTTGAACAGGTTGTGCATGAACCCCCAGCCCAGGTACATGGCCACCATGCCCTGACCAAAGTTGTCGCCGGAGTTGTTGCCAAAATTGTAGTCGCCGCTGCCGTCTACCTCATAGATATCCTTCATGCGATTGACAACCGTGCGGATGGCTTCGTTATTGAAGGTTACCTTGTTATCCTCCGTAAACAGATTCTGCCCGTACTGATACTGCATGCCCAGCACATCGCCCTGAGCGCCGCCGTTAAAGCTGAATCCCGCCTGCACCAGTTCGCCGTTTTCGTCCCGGACGGTCAGCTTTTTGGCCACCTCGCGGAACTGGTCCCACGTCTTGGGAATGTCGGCCTCGGTCAGCCCAGCGGCGGCCCACATGTCTTTGTTGTAATACATGGTTGCCGTCATCATGCCATAGTCCGTATAGTAGACCTTCCCATCAATTTCATGTGCAGAAACGCCCACAAAGTCGGTTTCCAGATCCTCCAGGGGAATATCATAAGGCGCCAGATAACCGATCAGGTTTTCATGATAGCTGTTGTGTACGTTGAAGATGGCGGGGCCGTCCGTGCCCTGCAGGGCCAGAGGCAGCTTTGTCCAGTAGTCCTCATAGGGGTTCTCCACGAGAGTGATCTTTACGTTGGGATGAATGGCCGTGTATTCGTCCACCACTGCCTGAAACAGGTTGGCCGCGCCCGTCCAATACCAGAATTCAATGGCGATGTCCTCCCCGTTGTTGACCGGAACGGAGGGATCATACTGAATGGCGCTTCCAATGACCGCATTGCCTTCGGCCGCGGCGACGCCCACGGTGAGAAACATGGCCATTGCAAGTAGCAGGGAAAGCAGACGCCTGAGATTTTTCTTCATGATTGAATCTTCCCTTCCGATATTTTTCTTTCCGCCTGACTAGTATAGCGGTAAACTTAATTCTATTATAACCCTCTGGTACCCTTTGTCAATAGTAAAATAAAAAATTAAATAAATATAAAGAAATGTTTTTCTGCCTGAACGTTTCTTTCGCACAAGCAAGAGGGAGGTTTATTAAACTATATTCCATTGAAAAGAGTCAATAAAACTTGCAAATCAATTTTATATTGCAATTCTCCTTCAGATTATGGTAGCATGGTTTATAAACCTTTGCAAGGAGGATGCCTATGGTTACGCTCAAGGACATTGCTCAGGAAGCCAATGTTAGCGTCATGACGGTTTCCAACGTCGTCAACGGCAACCTGTCCAAGGTGTCGAAAGAAAAAGCAGCGCAGATTCAGGAGATTATCCGACAGCGCAACTACGTGCAAAACGCCAGTGCGCGCAACCTTGCCAAGGCCAATTCAAACATCGTGGCCATCATGCTGCGCAATATCGGCAATGAAAATGCGCTGAGCGGGCCGCATAACGCAGCGCTGGTGGGACAGATGATCCGGCTGCTTCAGGAAGGCGGCTTTTATGCAATGGTCAGCCTCGTGGAAAACAAGGCCGATATTGCCAAAACCCTGCGGGCCTGGAATGTGCGGGGCGCGGTTTTTCTGGGAATGTTTGATGATGAAATTGAGCAAATTTATGCTGCCTCCAAGGCCCCTATGGTGTTTGTGGACAGCTACAGCAACGTACGCAGGATCTGCAGCGTGGGCATTGACGACTACCGGGGCGGACGGCTGGCGGCCCGATGCCTGATAGATCATGGGCACGTCCGTCTTGCCTTTGCCGGACCTGCACAGCGCGCTACGGGCGTCATCCAGCAGCGTCTCGCCGGATTTATGGACGAATTGACTGCCCACGGCCTTTCGCTGGAACCGAAACATCGGATTGTTGTGGAATCCGACAATGATCCGCAGGCAATTTCTGCCGCGACGGATGCGCTGTGCGCCATGGCCGGCAGTATAACCGGCGTCTTTGTGACCAGCGATCAGCTTGCCATGGGGCTGATGGGCGCGCTGGCAGAGCGCGGGATTTCCATTCCCCGCGATATGTCGATCATTGGATTTGACAACATTCCTGTCAGCGGGCAAATCTATCCTCCGCTGACGACCATCGGGCAGTGCCTGGAGCAAAAGGCAACGCTTGCCATAGAAATCCTACAGCGTCAAATTGAATGCCGGGACACGCCCGCAGAAGTACGGGTGTTGGATGTAGAGCTCATCGAGCGCTCCACAGTCTCCGCTCCCCGGACGTGAGCATACCCCGGTCGGGCGAACGGTTTTCTTTCTTCTGTGACAGGGCTTGCCGGTTCCACCCATAAAGACATAGCCTGCGCACGTAGGACTGCTTCTTTCCTATTTAAGAACGAGGCGAATGGTTCTTGCCGACTGCCATAAAGAAGGCGCAAGGAAGGAAAGCAGAAGCAGGCCTCTTGAAGCTCGTGCAGGAGTACAGCAAAGATCAGCATAATGATCCGGGGATGACCTGCAGAATTCATCCCTGCTGAAATCGATGAAGAGCCCAAAGAACAAACCTGAAGACATCTGCAAGTGCCTGCACGCAGGCACGCTGTCCGAATGCTTTGGGGGGACGACCATCTCCATGCGTGTGCAGCGGCAAAGCGTGGTTAGTTGCTTCATCCGCCATCCGGACGGACGTGTAACCTGCCCGATGGGGCAGGAGCTGTTCAAGCATCGCAAACGGGAGCATGGAACGGTCAACGGAAGCCGGGAAGCCCGCCGCACCTGCCCCAATCGCTGCACAGACTCGCACAAAACAAAGCCGGTGAGCATCGGGCCAAGCAGAAACATTGTCGCTGTGCGCATGTACGGCCACCCGAATCATCCTTCAGCAGCTGCCGCCGGGCTTTCAGCCTCACAACAGCCTGGGGAGGCTGCAAAAGCCCGCTTGTGTGGGTGATCCTCCGGCGCAACCCGGAAGACATGCAGCGAAGAAAGGAACCGACCGAGCATCCCTTTGGGATGGTGAAGTGGTATGACGGGGCTCTTTTCTTCCTGTGCAGGGAAAAGGAGATGGTGCGCACCGAAATGGCCCTCAGCCTTCTCGGTTACAATCTACGCCGCGCCATCAACCTGTTGGGCGCAGGCGCTCTTGTCGCGCACTTTAACGCAAGAAACCGGAAAAACAGGGAATGAAAGGCCCCTTCTTTTTGCTTTTTCAAACATTTCATGTAAAAATGCACAATAAAAAGTCTGAAAACCGTAGCTTTCAGACAAATTGTGGTGGAGCTAAGGGGATTCGAACCCCTGGCCTCTACAATGCGAATGTAGCGCGCTACCAACTGTGCTATAGCCCCATATCATCAACTGAACCCGTTCCGTTCAGCCAACGTATGGTATTATACCAAAGTGAAAATAAAAAAGCAATACCTAAAAATGATTTTTTGCCTGAAAGTTGTAGCGCCGCAATGCATATTGCACAGAAAAGAAAAAGTGTCCGGCACCATAATCTGGTATTGTTCAATCGTACACCGGCCAGTAACTGCATGACAGCATAACATAGGGGATAAACTACCGCTTTGTTTTGTTGGGGGGTATGATACATGTCAATATGCAAGGATAAGTGAAGCCCTTTCTACGCCTCTTTGGCCTCTGCGCTGCATTCACTCGGACCATACAGCCACCCAAACCAGCCTTCCCAGAATGATTTCAAACCCACCGATGAGATACACCGGTGGAATGCTGAATAGGAAAGCGGGAAGTCGTGAAACTTCCTTTCTGTATCGTATTTTAGGAGGCCCACATCTGATTCATTTAGCTGAGAAAGCCCAGAAAGGACGTGGGGTGAATGAGGAAAGCATACAATTGATGCAGGAAACCAAAGGACGAGGCTGGAATATAAAAAGAACAGTCCCAAGTAAGGAAACGAATAATGGAGGGATAGGAAGATGAAAGTAGTCATTGTCGGCGGCGTTGCAGGAGGAGCAAGCGCCGCGGCACGTCTCCGGAGGTTGGATGAATCCGCTCAGATTATTGTGTTTGAGCGGTCTGGATATGTATCTTATGCCAACTGCGGACTGCCTTATTACATCGGCGGTGTTATTGAAAATCGCGATCTGCTTACTTTGCAGACCCCCAAGAGCTTCAAAAGCCGTTTTAATATTGATGTGCACGTCCATCACGAGGTCGTCGCCATTCATCGGGACCGCAAGGCTGTCACGGTACGAAATCTGGAGACGGGCGCGGAATTTGAGGAAACCTATGACAAGCTGATACTTTCCCCGGGGGCGAGGCCTATTCGTCCGCCCATGCCCGGGTTGGAGTCCAAGCGTCTGTTTACGCTTCGCACAGTGGAGGATACTCTGCAGATCCGCGATTTTGTAGAGAAAGAAAAGCCGCGGCGCGCCGTGCTGGCGGGTGGTGGATTCATCGGGCTTGAATTGGCGGAAAATCTTTGCGAAATGGGCGTTGAGGTCACGATCGTCCAGATGCTGGACCAGCTGCTGACACCCCTTGACAAGGATATGGCATCCTTTGTTCATGCGCGGTTTCGTGCAAAGGGGGTGCACCTGATGCTCAAAACAGCTGTAAGCGGCTTTGAAGAGCGCGAAGGATGCATCCTGACGCATGTAGATGGGGGAGAGCCCCTCTGTTCAGAAATGGCCATTCTGGCCATTGGCGTATCGCCAGATTCCAGCCTGGCACGCGAAGCCGGGCTAGAGCTCGGCGCGCGTGGAGCCATTGCTGTGGATGAACACATGCGTACATCTGACCCCGATATCTATGCCGTAGGCGACGCTGTGCAGGTGCGAAACGCTGTGACCGGTTCTCTGGGACTGGTATCGCTCGCCGGACCGGCCAACAAACAGGGGCGTATTGCCGCCGACCATCTCTGCGGACTGGATAGCGCGTATCACGGAGCTTATGCTTCCTCTGTCATCAAGGTGTTTGACATGACGGCCGCCGCAACCGGAATCAATGAACATGCGGCTAAGGAAGCGGGCCTCTCTTACGAAAAGATTGTTCTTTCCCCAGAAAACCACGCCTCCTACTATCCTGGCGGACGCGCCATGACCATCAAGCTCCTCTATGAGAAGGAATCGCTGCGTATTCTGGGCGCTCAGATTGTGGGTTTTGATGGCGTGGATAAGCGCATCGACGTCCTCGCAACCGCCATGCAGGCCGGAATGAAAGCTCCCGAACTGGCGTGTTTGGATCTGGCCTATGCGCCGCCTTACTCCTCTGCCAAGGACCCGGTAAACATGGCCGGTTTTATTGCAGAAAACATCGAAACAGGCAAGGTGAAGCAGTTCCATTACGAGGATCTGGCCGATCTGCGCAGCCGTCCCGGCGTTACGCTGCTGGATACGCGAACCGTGGGGGAGTATGCCGCGGGGCATGCTGAGGGCTTTATCAATATTCCGTTGGACAGCCTGAGAGACCGGCTTGCCGAGCTGGATGCACATCAGCCCGTTTATGTCATGTGTCAAAGCGGCCTGCGCAGCTATCTGGCCTGCCGTATCCTTAGCCAGCATGGATATGAGTGCTATAACTTCTCCGGCGGTTATCGCTTGTATCGAGCCATTGAAGAAAACGCTTTTAACGAGCAGGCCAATACACCCTGCGGCTTTTCCATCGGTGCTGCAAAGGACTGAAAACGGGGGAGGAATGCCCCGAAATACAACACAACGGCCGCGGAAGCAGGTTCCGCGGCCGTTACCATGTGGCCCGTATCAGGTGTTCCGCGTGCGGATTCCCTGAATGTTGGCATATTCGGACAGCTTGTTCACGATGTCCTTGTAGGTGGTTTTTCCCTGCATATCCAGGGTATAGATATTGGTATACAAATTGTATTTTCCCTTGTTTTCCACGTGAAAGTCAATGTCCAGCACACGCACGCCAATGGTCTGAAAATAGTCATTGATAAAGGCGATGGTTTCCACACGGTGAATAAACTTGATCTCCACATGCTTAACGGAATTGACCCGCACCAGGCGCTGCAACAGCGAAAGCGTGATGATCACAATGGCGCAGCCAGCGATGGAGATGGTGTAGTAGCCCATGCCAACGGCCAAGCCAAGACAAGCCACATTCCAAAGGGAAGCAGCCGTGGTCAGGCCGGCGATTTTTTTCTGACTGATAAAAATGGTGCCGGCGCCCAGGAAGCCGATACCGCTGATGACCTGAGCGCTGATGCGGCCATAGCTGATAGCGATACCTGTGCTTGCGTTGTTCATGTTCAGCGTGATCGTATCCGCGATCATCAGGCTTTCCATAATGGCGATGATTGAAGCGCCCACACATACCAGCACATGCGTGCGCATACCAGCCGGCCGGTTTTTGCGTTCGCGCTCAATACCAATGACACAGCCGATGAAGACGGCCAACAGCAAACGTAATCCCTGCTCCCACCAGGACACGCTGAGCACCCCCAATTATGATTTTTAATTGAAAAAGCCTAAAAAATACGATAGAGAGAAACCACCTTGCCAAGTATCGTAACCTCAGGCACAATGATCGGTTCCATCGCAGGATTTTCAGGCTGAAGCCTGAAAACGCCTTTTTCCTTATAAAAGCGTTTGACCGTTGCTTCGTCTTCAATCATCGCGATTACGATATCGCCGTTATAAGCAGTATTTTGCCGCCGGACAACCACATAATCCCCGTCCATAATGCCGGCGCCGATCATGCTTTCGCCCCGGACGGACAGGATGTAATGCTCGCCCTGCCCCAGCATGGTCTGGGGCAGGCATACATAATCTTCGATGTTTTCGGTTGCAAGAATGGGTACGCCTGCCGTCACACGGCCCAGAATGGGTACATTGACCATCTCCGTGCGGTACATCTGATGGTCAGCAGGTACAGAAATGGCCCGCGGCTTCATCGAGTCGCGGTAAAGCAAACCTTTTTTCTCCAGGCGGATCAAATGGCCATGAACAGTGGACGTGCTCTTGAGGCCGGTGGCGTCGCAGATTTCACGCACAGATGGGGGATACCCCTTTTGCAGCGTCGCTTTCTCAATATACGCAAGGATCCTTGCCTGGGTATCTCCCCGCGGATTGCTCATGGCTTCACTTCCTTACGTTTCAATCGTCTATAGGATACCATAAAACAAAGCTCGTTGGCAAGTGTTTTGCGAACGAATGTTTCTATTGCTGAAGATCCTCTGGCAGGGAGGGGAGATGTACGTTGCGGGCTGCATCCCGACGGCGTTGATCGCTCATCGCGGCATAATGTCTCCGGGTGGTATTCACATCCGAGTGCCCCAGCGCGTCTGCCACCAGATAAATGTCCTCGGTTTCATGATAGAGGCGCGTGGCATAGGTACTGCGCAGCTTGTGGGGACTCATGCGTTTTTTCAGCGGTACGGCCACGGAGCAATACTTCTTCACCATCATCTGGACAGCACGCTGGGATATGCGCCTGCGCTGCAGGGATAAAAACAGCGCGTTTTCATCCGCTTTGGTGGCAGGCTGGATCTGCTTTCGTTCCTCCAAATAGGTCTTGAGAGCGTCGGCTACTTCATTTGGATAATACAGAATCACCTGATTGCCGCCCTTGCGCGTGACCAGAACCGCATTTGAGGCGAGATCCAAATCACCGATATCAATGCCCACGCATTCGCTGACGCGCACGCCAGTCCCCAGAAAAAGCATGAGAATCGCATAATCCCGTTTACGTGTGTGCGCATGAAAACGCTGCTGGCCAGAGGTCAGTTCCGCGCCATCGTCTGCGACCGACAACAGGCGTTCGATTTCGGGTCCAATCAGGTGAAGAATGGGCTTTTCATGCAGCTTTGGCAGGGAAACCAGGGCAGCGACATTTCCGGGGACGCGCTCCATTTTGAAAAGATAATCAAAATAAGAGCGCAAAGAGGACAACTTGCGCATGACGCCGCATTCGTGATTTCGGAGTACCTTTTGCTGTTCGACGGTTTCGCCGATGCTGGCGTCCTTGTAATACAGTGTCAGATAGTCCGCATAGCCGTTCAGGTCGCGGGCAGTGAAACGGGACATGTCATCGTCATTCCAGGAGGAGGGCGATTTTGTCGAAAAATAGGGCAGTTCCTTTGCCGCATAATCACAAAATGTCTGTAGATCGATCGTGTAAGCCATACGTGTCAGCGGACTGGTGGTCATGGTGATGCTGTTAATGAAATCCGTACAGGATGGCGGCAGTTCCCGGAGCATATGGCGCACTTTTTCGGTGCGCTCGGCATTCATTCGCTCCTGATAGGTAATTTCAGGCATTTGTCAGTCCTCCCGGTCAGAATCATGTGAAAACCGTCCATAACTATTCGTAAAAGTGTTCTTTAGCGAAATGTTCATGGATAGTATACCCCTGCTTTCGTACTCTGTCAATCCCCCAGTCTTAAACGCAATTCCAGCTTTCCTGTGCTCTCTCCTCTTACTGTCAGGCTCAATTTCCTTTTGGCTTCCAAAGTGATCCAGAAAAAAAGAAAGGCCATATAAATAGCCTTTCTTATCAAGCAATCAGGGTTTCCCCGCTTGCTCCTCCCCCACCTTGGAGGGCTGTTCTTCTTCTGTCTTTTCTCCGTTTAGCCTGCGGTATTCCCGGATGGCCGAAGTGGCCAGTTCGTCGCAGCGATTGTTCCACGGATTGTCGGCATGGCCCTTTACCTTATGAAACGTAATCTCGTGCTTCTTGGTACGGATCACTTGCAGCAGCAGCTTCCACAAATCACTGTTTTCGACCGGCTGCTTTTTGCTGTTGATCCAGCCGTTTTTCTGCCAGTTATCAATCCAGTGATCGTTGAAAGCGTTCACCGTATAGGCAGAATCCGAATAGACCTCCACCACGCATGGCTCTTTGAGCGCACCAAGACCTGCGATCACTGCAAAGATTTCCATGCGGTTATTGGTGGTGTTGGCCATGTGACCCGACAGTTCCTTGACCTTGTCCTTATAGCAAAGCACACAGCCCCATCCCCCAGGTCCCGGATTTCCGGAGCAGGCGCCATCCGTATACAGCCGTACGGTACGCTTGGGCGTGACCTGGGTCATAGCTTCCCTCTCCGATCTGCCGGGGCGGACATTTTGCGGTTCTTGCGGGCGCAGGCATCCATTGCCTCCAGGACAGCGCTGCGGAAGCCGTTCTTTTCAAGCGACTGGACAGCCTCAATGGTTGTTCCGCCGGGCGAGCAGACGTTGTCCTTGAGCGCGGCAGGATGTTCGCCTGTCGTCAGCACCATCTTGGCCGAGCCCAACACCGCCTGAGCGGCTGCCTGTATGGCCATCTTTCTGGGCATGCCCAGGCGTACTGCGCCGTCTGCCATCGCCTCAATGAACATATAGACGTATGCGGGACTGCTGCCACTCACTGCCACCACAGCATCGAACAGGCGCTCGGGCAAAACCTGCACTACGCCCAACGTAGAGAAAAGCTCCTTTGCCCAACCCAGCGACGCCTTGCTGAAGCTGTTTTCCTCGCAGATTGCAGTAAAGCCGGCGCCAACCAGCGCGGGCGTATTGGGCATGACGCGCAACACCTGAGCGCTGTTATCACGTCCGAGAATCTCCGTCAGCATGGCCATGGACCATCCGGCAGCGATGGAGATAATCTTTTTATTATAGCAGTATTTTTGGATTTCTTCCAGAACACCGCGCATGTATATGGGCTTGATTGCCAGGATGATGAACTCACACTCCCTGGCAATCTGGATGTTGTTTTCAGCCACGTTTACCGGATAGGCAGCGGTTAACGCCGCAAGCTGCTGCTCGCTGACATCATACACCATGGTTTCATAGGGTTTGAGAAAACCGCCCTGAAACGCTCCCCGCATGATGGCGCATCCCATGTTTCCCGCGCCAATAAAACCGATCTTCATTGCAGCATCGCTCCCTTCATTCGAAAAAGCGGCGGACGTTCTGTCCGCCGCGTATCAACACTTACGCCTTTGGAACGGCCGCCTCTACAGGAGTCGTTCCAACCTTTGCGTTTGCATCGCGGGGATGCTTGCGCACCTTCAGCGTGATGGCCTTCTTGGGGCACTTTTTAACGCATTCGCCGCAGCCGGTGCAGGCTTCGTTGACCTCATGCACCTGCTTGAGTGCGCCGGAGATGGCTTCAAACTGGCAGGTCCGCTTGCAGATGGTGCAGCCAATGCACAGATCACGGTCGATTTCGGCGATCTTGCGATTGTCAAAGTCTCCCCACAATGCACCGTTGGGGCAGGTTTCCGCGCACATCATGCAACCCGTGCACTTTTCCCGGTCAATCACGGGCAGGTGGTTGACCATGGTGATCGCGTCAAATTTACAGGCGTTCTTGCACAGCTCGCAACCCACGCAGCCAATCTTGCAGTTGTCGCTGACCAGATTGCCTTCCTCAGCCGCGCGGCACAAAAGCCGCACGGGAAGGGTTTCGGGCTGAAGGCTCAGCACGTGCTTGGGGCATGCCTTTACGCAGGCTCCGCAGCTCTGGCACTTTTCAGGATCCACCTTGGCGATTCCGGAGTTCTCGTCAATGTGGATGGCATCAAACTTGCAGGCCCGCACGCAGGTACCCAGGCCGAGGCATGCATATTGGCAGGCGCGGTTTCCGTCGTTGACCAAAGTCGCCGCTACACAGTCCTTGATGCCGTGATACTGGAATTTGGTTTTGCAACGGTCCAGAGTGCCCTGACAGACTACGGTCGCCACATTGCGCACCTGCTGAGGCGCTTCTTCCACACCCATGATTTTGGCGATTTCCGCCGCTGTCGCGGCACCGCCCACCGGGCAGGCGTTCACAGGAGCCTTCCCTGCGGCAATCGCATCCGCCAGCGCATCACAGCCGGCAAATCCGCATCCGCCGCAGTTTGCGCCGGGAAGTGCATTGCGCACCGCATCACGCTTGGGATCGGAAGGAATTTCAAACACCTTGTTGGCTACGGTCAGCAGCAGGCCCAGAACCAGTCCAAGGCCGCCCAATACCCCTACGCCGATCAAAACAGCAGTCATTCGTGAGCCCCTCTCTTTCTTACTGAATCAGGCCCGAGAAGCCCTGGAACGCAAGGGACATCAGGCCGGCCGTAATCAGCGCACCGGGGAACCCATCCATCCACTTGGGCATGTTGCCGGTGGCCAGGCGCTCACGGATGCTTGCAAACATCACGATGGCAATGGTGAAGCCGATGGCAGCGCTGGTGCCGTTGACAACGGACTCAATCAGGTTGTAGCCCTCGCGGGTGTTAAGCAGGGCCACGCCCAGCACAGCACAGTTCGTGGTGATCAGCGGAAGGTATACGCCCAGCGCCTGATAGAGCGAAAGGCTGATCTTTTTCAGGGCGATTTCCACGATCTGCACCAATACGGCGATGACCAGAATGAACGCTATGGTCTGCATGTATTCCAGATCGAGCGGAACCAGTAGATAGGCCTGGATGAAGTAGGTAATCAGAGAGGCCAGCGCCATGACGAAGGTGACGGCCATGCCCATGCCAAGGGCGGTTTCCGTTTTTTTTGACACGCCCAGGAACGGACAGATGCCCAAAAACTGCGACATGACAAAGTTGTTGACCAGCACGCTGCCGATCACAATCAAAAGCAGCTCGTTCATGCGATCTCACCCCTTGCCTTCATTTGCTTATGCTTGCCGATGTACTTGACAATGGCATTCACAATCAGGAGCAGGATGCCCAGCGTCAGGAAGCCGCCCGACGGGGTGATGATAACCGACATGGGCTTGTAGGCCTCGGGCATCACCTGCATGCCAAACCACTTGCCGCTGCCGATGATCTCACGCACGGAGGAAAGCAGGGTCAGCGAGCACGTAAAGCCCAGGCCCATGCCCAGTCCATCAAATGCAGAAGGGAGCACCGGGTTTTTGAAAGCAAAGGATTCCGCGCGGGCAAAGATGATGCAGTTGACCACGATCAACGGGATATAGATGCCCAGCGTATCGGACATGGAAGGCAAAAATGCCTTGATAATCAGGTCGATGATCGTCACGAAAGTGGCAATAACAACGATGAACCCAGGAATACGAACGCGTTCGGGGATGATATGACGCAGCATGGAAATCACCATGTTGGAGAACACCAATACGAACGTGGTCGCCAGCCCCATGCCCACGCCCGAGGATGCGGCCGTGGAAATGGCCAGTGTCGGACACATGCCCAGCAGCAGACGGAACGTGGGGTTCTCATTCAAAAGGCCATTGGTAAACACATGAAAGAGAGATTTGTTTTTCATGCCTTCGCACCTCCCTGTTTGGCCTCGCTCTTCTTCGCCTTCGCGGGCTTCACCGCGCCAAAGGTGCGTGGCATGGTCCATTTGTCGATGAGCGGCGTGAGCACGTTCATGAACAGGATGGCAAAGGAGCAACCCTCCGGATAGCTATTGTTGTACGCGCGGATCACGAACAGGATCACAGCGCAGCCAATGCCCATCACGACCTTGCCCCATTTGCTTACCGGACTGGTGACGTAGTCCGTCGCCATGAAGAAGGCACCCAGCAACAGGCCGCCGCTGAGAATCTGATACAGCGCGTTGTCCGTTCCGCTTTCCACAGAATAGATCACACCGGTCTGAATCCAGAACAGAATGAACGCGGTCGCAATGAAGAACACCGGAATGCGCCAGTCGATCACCTTGCGCACGATCAGGTACACACCGCCCAGAATCAGGGTCAGTTTGCAGGTTTCACCCAGCATGCCGGGCACATCGCCGATGAAGAGCTGCCACAGCGAATAGCTGCTGGAAACCAGCGGCGTAGCAGACGCGACCGCATCCACGGGAACGGTGGTCAGCCCGAAGAGCTGGCCGCCTGCCGGCAGCGCGGTGGCGGCGATCAGGCCGGCCCAGGACAGCATCAGGATGGTACGGGCTGCCAAAGCCGGGTTGATAAAGTTCTGTCCAATGCCGCCGAACATCTGCTTGACCAGCACGATGGCAATGATGGAACCGATGGCCGCCATCCACCAAGGGGCGTTGGCGGGAAGGTTGAAGGCCAGCAAGAGGCCCGTAACAACGGCACTCAGATCGTCGATGGTCGTCCTCTGGTGGGTGATTTTTTCATACACCAGTTCGGAAAGAACCGCAAAGACGACAGATACAAGCATCAGTGCCAGCGCGGGCGCGCCAAAGAACCAGATGGCCGCCAGCGCGGTAGGAATCAGGGCGATCACAACATCTCCCATCAGCCTGCGCGTGGATACGGAGGCGTCGCGCAGGAAAGGAGATGAAGATACGACCAGCTTCGTTTGCATATCAATGGGCTCCTTTCTTCGCAGCGGCTTCCTTACGCCGTTGTGTGATGACGCGCTTTGCCACGCGACAACTCTGGGTCAGGTTGCGCTTGGCCGGGCAGGAGAAGGTGCAGGCGCCGCACTCGATGCAGTTGAGGGCATTGAGTTTTTCTGCGGCTTCAAACAGGTCCTTGCGCACAGCGCGGTCGATAGCCGCCGGAGCCAGATGCATCGGGCAGGCGTTCATGCAGCGCGCGCAGCGAATGCAGGGACTCTCGTCAGCCAGCGCGCCCAGCTTGTCCAGCGCCACAATACCGCTGCAGCCCTTCGTAACAGGGATATCCTCACGGCTGATGGCCATGCCCATCATGGGGCCGCCGTAGATCAGCATCTTGGTTTCCGGCAACAGGCCCTTGGAGGTATCCAGCAGCCATTCCACCAGCGTGCCGATGCGCACCAGATAGTTGGCGGGATTTTGTACGCAGCCTCCCACCGTAACCACCCGGTCCACGATCGGCCGGCCCTCGTAAGCGGCGCGGCACAGCGCGTGACAGGTGCCCACATTGCACACCACAGCGCCGACATCCAGCGGCAGGCCGCCCATTTTGACCGTACGGCCCGTCAGCGCATATACGAGCTGCTTTTCACCGCCCTGGGGGTACTTGGTTTTCAGCGCCATAACGCTGAACTCGGCATATTTTTCGCAGGCCTTGCGCATGGCTTCCACGGCATCGGGCTTGTTATCCTCGATGCCGATCATCACCCGTTCAATGCCCAGCACCTTCTGGATGATGCGCGCGCCGGAGATAATCTGATCCGCATGCTCCAGCATCAGCCGGTGGTCGGCCGACAGGTACGGCTCGCACTCCGCGCCGTTGAGCACCAGGGTATCCACCTTTTTGCCAGCGGGTATATTGAGCTTCACCGCCGTGGGGAACGTAGCGCCGCCCAGACCAACGATACCCATGCGCCGCGCCAGATCGGAAAGCTCCTGTACGGTCATGGATTCAGGGTTGGCCACGGGAGTCAGCGGCACCCACTCGTCCTTAAAATCATTATCGATGATGACGCACATCTGCTGGGTGCCGTTTGCCAGAATACAGGGCTGGCAATCGACGACATGACCCGAGATGGAGGCATGTACTGCTGCGCTCATCGCGCCTACCGGCTCGCCGATCATCTGGCCGGTTTTGACGGCATCCCCTTTGGTTACCAACGGCTTGCAGGGTGCTCCGATATGCTGCTGCAAGGGGATGGCCACGCGCGACGGCTGCGGCGCTTCCACGATGGACAGCCCGGCGGTAGCCGCCTTTCCGCCTCTTCCCTCATGCGGATGGATTCCGCCGGGAAAATTGTGTACGGTGCTCATGCTCTCTCGTCCTTCCTGAACTGTTTTACCTGTGCGATTACGCCATACATTAGTATAGCACATTCTGCTTGATGGGAAAAGGTTTTTTTGAATTTCCCAAGCGCTTTATCCGCCATTTTTCCATTTTTGGGCCGCCAGGAGCAGTGCGCGCGCGTGCGCCATTCCGCTTTCCTGCTGGCTTTCGGTCACGCCGATCAGCCGGGCGACCTCCTCCACGCGTCCCTCCTCGTCAAGCAACCGTACCGTGGTGCGGGTACGTCCCTCCGTCACCTGCTTCTGCACCAGGTATTGTGCATCCGCCATGGCAGCGATCTGTGCCAGATGCGTAACGCACAGCACCTGGTGATAGCGCCCGATGGAAGCCATTTTCTCCGCGACGGCCTGAGCCACATGGCCGCTGATGCCGGTGTCGATCTCGTCAAAGATCATGCAGGGAATCCCGTCGTGTTCCGCGCCTGCCGCCTTCATCGCCAGCATCAGGCGCGAAAGCTCGCCGCCGGACGCCGTTTTATCCAGCGGGTTAAGTGGCTCGCCGGGGTTGGGCGCGATATAGAAGCACACATGGTCGTCCCCTCTGGAAGTAGGCACCCGCTTTTTCCCTGGCTCAGGGGGCTCAAAGACGCAGGCGAAGCGCGTATTTTGCATGCCCAGGTCGCGCAGCTGCGTTTCCATCAGGCTTTCAAACCGGGCCGCCAGGGTCTGGCGCGCCTGCGTCAGCAGCGCCGCCTCGGCACGGTAGGCCTTGAGCTTTTCCTTATAATCCGCTTCGGCGCGCCGCAAGCGGTCCTCCATGCTCTCCAGCCGGGTCAGTTCGCTTTTCATTTCCTCATGGCGCGCAGCCAGTTCGTCCGCCGGCATGCCGTAGCGGCGCTCCAGGCGGCGAATCAGATCCAGACGCTCCTGCACGGCCTCGCTGCGCTCCGGGTCGAAGTTCTCACTCTCCAGCACGTCGCGCAGCTCAATGCCAAGCTCCTCCGCTTCATAGAAAGCTGAGGAAAGCCGATCCGCCAGCGCTTTATAACGCGGGTCGAGCTCCTCAATCCTGCGCAGGGCCTCCATGGCGTCCCGCAGCTGATCCATGGCGCTGGCCTCCCTGCCGCCACCCATTACCGCGGCATATGCGGTCCGTACTGCGCCGTCGATGCGCTCGGCACTGGCAAAGCGCGCCCGTTCGGCTGTCAGGCGTTCCGTCTCCCCCGGCGTAAGCTGAGCCGCATCCAGTTCACGCACGCGGCTTTCCAGGTACTCCTGCCGCTGGGCACGCTGCTCGTTTTCCTTGCGCAGCGCAGAAAAGCGGACGCTGCTTTCACGCCACAGGCGGTAGCGCTCCTCCACCCTTTGCCGTTGCTCCTGGAAGGCCTCATCCCCGAAGGAATCAAGAAACGCCATATGGTTTTTGGCATCCAGCAGGCTCTGATGCGCATGCTGGCCGTGCACATCCACCAGCAGCGCCGTCAGCTTCCTCAGAAAAGCCAGCGGAACGATGATCCCGCACACACGGCACAGGTTCCGTTCCCCTGTGGAGATTTCCCGCTGAATGCTGATCAGCCCGCCTTCGGCCTCAAGCTGCTGCTCCGCCAGCACCGCCGCAGCCTGTGGGCAGTCGGAAATATCCACCAGCGCTTCCACGGAGGCCCGGTCGCACCCGGAGCGGATCAGCCCCCGGTCGGCGCGCTCCCCCAGCACCAGGTTGATGCTGTCGACGATGATGGACTTGCCTGCGCCGGTTTCGCCGCTGAGCACCTGCATGCCTTTTTGAAATTCAATCTGAAGCTGCTCGATCAACGCGATGTTGCGCACCGTCATGGATACAAGCACAGGCCGTATCTCCTTTCCCCATTTTTCGGGCGCCTACCGTCGAATCATGGCGTTAAGCCGCTCCATGACCGGCCGTACCTCCTCGACAGAGCGCACGATCATCAAAATGGTGTTGTCTCCGGCAATCGTGCCCAGCACTTCGGGCCATTGCAGGCTGTCGATGGTCTCCGCAGCGATGTTGGCGCTGGCCGGCAGCGTGCGAATGATGATTTGATTGTAGGTGCTGACCATGCTGACGACCGTTTCGCTGAACATGCGGATCAGCCGTTCATTCAGCCCGTTTTCGCCCTTTTCGGCAGTGGCGTACCGGTAGGTGCCATCAGGAGCGAGTGCTTTGACCAGCCTCAGCTCCTTGATGTCCCTCGAAACGGTGGCCTGCGTGACCTGAAATCCCCGAAGGCGCAGCGCATCGGCCAGATCCTCCTGTGTTTCGATGCTTTTTTCCGCAATGATTTCCAAAATGGCAATTTGCCTTGCAGACTTCATTTGCTTCAACGCTCCTTATGAACGGGTCCATTCGGACAGTTTGATTCGAATCGTACTGAAAAAACTTTTGGAGCCCAGCCGGATAAAACGCGCCGCATGCTCCGCCTTTGTGATGGTCAGCGTCTGGCCGCTGGAAAATCCCCATGGTTTTCGGCCATCTACGGACACCATGGCGCTGTATCCCCCATCCAACCGCACCGTGATGGTCTGGGTAGCCGAGGTGACCACGGGCCTGTGCTGCAGCGAGTGGGCGCAGATGGGCGTGAGCACCATGCACTCCACCTCCGGACAAACCAGCGGTCCGCCCGCCGACAGGGAGTAGCCCGTCGAGCCCGTGGGCGTGGATACGATCAGCCCGTCCGCGATGAAGGGGCCGACCCGGTCCCCGTCCACCCAGGCATTGACGCCGATCAGGCGGGAATAGCCGCCGCGGCTGAGCACCACGTCATTGAGGGCGTAATCCGTGCGGTCCCCCATGGAGGCTTTGAGCATCATGCGCGTCTCCAGAGTGTATTCTTCATTGGCCAGGCGCGCACAGGCTTCTTCCAGCCTGTCCAGCTCCACCTCCGTCAGAAACCCCACCCTGCCTACGTTGACGCCCAGCAGAGGCAGGTTGCAGCGGACAGCAAGCGCGTTGGCACGCAGCAGCGTGCCGTCACCGCCGACGGAAAGGACCGCCTCGCACTGCTCCGGCGTCAATTCGGACAGGGACGCAAGGGCTTCTCCATCGAGCCGCTCCCGAATCCAGGGTTCGGCCGCGACCGCGATGTGCGCATGTTTCAGCGCCTGCAGCACCCGCGTCGCAAGCCCGTTTACATCCGGCTTTCGCTGGTGCATGAGCATATAGACTGATCTCATTTGCGGCTTCCCCGCCTTTCCGCGCATAGTATAGCACATTCTGCATAAATATGCAAGAATGCATGTTTATGCAGAATGGTCATGTGTTCAGTTCAATGTCGCATGGGCCTGCTCCACCACCTGCGCGATACGCTCCTGCGTCACCGCAGCCGCTCCGGACGCATCGGGAAGCAGCTCTGCGATATATTCGATATTGCCCTCCGGCCCTGTGACCGGCGAAAAATCCACCTGTGCCATGAGGTAACCAAAGCTGGGGGCGAAAGCGGCGATTTCTTCCACCACCTGCCGGTGAATGCGTGGGTCGCGCACAACGCCCTTCTTCCCCACGTTTTCCTTTCCCGCCTCAAACTGCGGCTTGATAAGGATGTAAAACCGCCCCCGGTGCTCCATCAGCTCCGCTGCCACCGGCAGAATGAGACGAACAGAAATAAAGGAAACATCCATCACCGTGATATCCGGCACGCAGGGCACCTCGGCATGGGTCAGGTAGCGTGCGTTGGTCCGTTCCAGCACGGTTACACGGGCATCGTTGCGAATTTTCCAATCCAGCTGGCCATAGCCCACGTCAATGGCATACACGTGCCGGGCGCCGTTTTGCAAAAGCACGTCCGTGAACCCGCCGGTAGCCGCGCCAATATCCATGGCTACCGTATCTCTCACATCCGCGCCAAACACGCGCAGCGCTTTATCCAGCTTGAGGGCCCCACGGCCCACAAAGGGGTGCGCATGGCCGCGTACCGTCAGTGCTTCGCCCTCCTCCACCTTTTCAGAGGGCTTGAGAACCTTGACCTCCCGGCGGTAGACCTGACCCGCCATGATAAGCGCCTGGGCCTTTTCACGGCTGGAGGCCAGCCCCTGCCGCACCAGCGCCTGATCCACCCGCAGCTTATCGGCCACTGCACACGCCCGCCTCTCTGACCGTAGTGCGCACCGCTTGGGCAATGCTTTCATCATCCAGGCCCACGTCCTTGAGCAAATGGGCATGATCGCCATGCGGCACGAAGAAATCCCCCACAGCCAGCGTGCGGATGCGCACGGCTGCGCCAACGGCGGCTGCGTATTCCAGCACCGCGCTTCCAAAGCCGCCCATCGCCACATGTTCCTCCAGCGTCAGGATCGGAATGTTCCGGGCGAACAGCGCATCCAGACACGCGCCGTCCAGCGGCTTGACGGTAGAGGCATTGACCACCGTGAGGCGGATGTCCTCAGCCTCCAGCCGGTCCGCCACACGAAGAGCCGCCGCCGTCATCGTACCCGTGGCCACAAGTGCCGCATCGTCGCCGCGGCGAAGCGATTGCCAGCATCCGATTTCAAACCCGTCAACCGCATAGCCGTCCGGCAGACATTCGGCGTTTTTGGGGTAGCGGATGGCGCAGGGAGCGCCCAACCGCAGCGCCGCCGGAATCATCGCTTCCAGCTCGGCCGCGTCGGCGGGTGCCAGTACCGTCATGTTGGGAATATGGCGCAGGTAGGCAAAATCATACAGTCCCTGATGGGACTGGCCATCCTCGTTGGAGATGCCGGCCCGGTCCAGCATGAGCACAACAGGCAGGTTCTGAATGCACACATCGTGCAGCACCTGATCGTATCCGCGCTGCAAAAACGTGGAGTACACAAAGAAGAACGGCCGAAGCCCTCCGGAGGCCATGCCCGCGCACAGCGTGACGGCGTGTTCCTCGGCAATGCCCACATCGAAATGTCGGCTGGGAAACGCCTGCTCAAACAGATGCGTGCAGGTGCCCAGCGGCATGGCAGCCGTGACCGCTACAATGCGCTCATCCTGACGCGCCAGATCAATGAGGGTGTGCATGGCCACCTCACCGTTGGCCTGCCGGCTGCCGCCGCTGACCTCTCCGGTTTCCACCAAAAAGGGCGGGGTGCCGTGAAAAGCCTCCGGGCGGCGCTCAGCGCGATTATAGCCATACCCCTTTTTCGTTGCGCAGTGAATCACCACGGGTTCATCGAGCTGCTTGGCCTGTCTGAGCATGTTTTCTACCGCGGCCAGGTTGTTTCCATCAATGGGACCCAGATAGCGAAAGCCCAGCGCAGAAAAAAATCCCTCGTCCACAAAGATGCTCTTAATCATCCGCTTGGTGGTGTGGATGAGGCGGTAGAGCGGCCGGCCCAGGACCGGAATGCGGTTCAGGCGGCTTTTGACGCGCTTTTTGGTGCTGTTCCAGCCTACGCTGGCACGCAGGCTGGAGAGGTGCTTGCTCAAAGCGCCCACATTCTGCGCAATGGACATTTCATTGTCGTTGAGCACCAGAATCAGCCGGGTTTTGGAATTGCCGCAGTCGTTGAGCGCCTCATAGCACATGCCGCCCGTCAGGGCGCCATCCCCTACCACAGCCACCACATGGTGCTTTTCTCCCCGCGCATCGCGTGCGCGCGCGAAGCCCAGCGCGGCGGAAATGGCTGTGGACGCATGCCCGGCCTCAAAGCAGTCGTACACGCTTTCGCACCGGCGGGGAAAACCCGACAGGCCGCCATAGGTACGCAACGTATCGAAGGCTTCGTAACGTCCCGTAATCAGCTTATGGGCATAGGCCTGATGCCCCACATCAAAGAGAATTTTGTCCTTTGGCGTGTCAAATACCCGGTGCAGCGCCAGCGTGATTTCCACCATTCCCAGATTGGAGGACAGGTGGCCGCCGTTTTGCGATACCGTCTGAATGATCTTCGTGCGGATATCGTCCGCCAACTCCTCGCATTCCTCACGAGACAGGCCGCGAATATCCGCCGGGTCTTTGATCTGCGATAATTCTACCATAGTGCTCCTTTGTGCGCCTCAGGCGTTTTTCAGCCCTGCTTTGCTCCCCGCCTTGCCCCCCAGCGAAATGTTGCTCAGAATATCGGAAGAATAGGCGTAGTTGCTGTCGTCCTTGTCCTTTTGCGCCTCCATGGCGCAGCGGACCATCTCGTCAATCAGCCTGCTGTAGGGCATGCCACCGGCCTCCCACAGATAGAAGGCAAGCGAGCCGGGGATGGTGTTGATTTCGGTGATGTACAGGCCGTCGGAGGCGGCGTCGTACATGTAGTCGATGCGCACCACCCCTTTGCAGTCCATGTCGTTGAAGATATCCAGGGAAAGGGCGCGGATTTTATCGCGCAGCTCCGGTTCGATAGGCGCGGGCAGAACGCGCTTGAGCGAGGCCATGCCCTTGGTGGAGCTGCCGGCCATGTATTTATCCATGAAGGTGAGCAGTTCACCGCCGGAAACGGGCATTTCAATTTCGCTGGCCTGCGCCTTTCCGTCATAGCCCAAAACGGAACAGTTCAGCTCCAGCGGATCGTCCAGTCCCTTTTCCACCAGCACCTTGCGGTCGAATTCAAAGGCCAGCTTCAGCGCTTCTTCCAAAGCAGCGCGGTCCTTTGCCTTGCTCACACCGATGGAGGAACCCAGCGAAGCCGGTTTCACGAACACAGGATAGGACAGTTCTTTCTCGATCTGGTCCATAACGGCCCTGGGGTCCTCATCCCAGACGCGGCGCAGAAACCAGCAGCTCGGCAGCACCGGGTACCCCGCGCCGCGGAAAAACTGTTTCATATAGACCTTATCCATGCCCATGGCGCTCGCGCCCACGCCGGAGGAGGCATAGGGGATGTTGCACAGCTCCAGAAGTCCCTGAATGGTGCCGTCCTCACCGTGCATGCCATGGAATACGGGGATCACGCAGTCCAGCCGGGCTACGATCACCTCGCGGTCCTTGCCCAGCAATCCCTTGCCGTGCTCCAGGCGCGTCAGCGCGCCGGACCCGGCGGTGATATCCAGATTGACGCGCACCACGCCTTTGCGGCTTTCGTCAAAGGGCGTATAGGCGGAGATCTCAAGCAGCGCGTCACCGGTGAACCATTCGCCCTTTTTGCTGATATAGATGGGGATGACGTCATAGATCTGGCGGTCGGCGGCTCGCATGAGCTGAACGGCGCTGATGATGGACACCTCGTGCTCGCAACTTCTGCTGCCGAACATCACACCCAGTTGAATCTTGCTCATATCCAGTTCCTCCAGTCAGGCTTCCTGATAGTGATCGGGAAGGTCGTTTTCATACAGAACCGTATCCGTGGGACGGACCAGGCTGTGAAGCAGGCGGGTGGAATCATCCAGGCTGTCCACGCGATGAATATTCCCTTCCGGGAACCCGGCCTCCTTCAGCCCCTCAATGATGGGCAGGGCGCGGTTTTTACCCACGATGATGGCGATATCCACACAGGCCGCCATCTCCCGGCCAAATTCGCGGTTGTATTCCGCTTCGCGCTCGCCCAGCTCCACCATGCCGGGGGTGATGATGATGCGGCGCGCAGGAAAGCCCCTGAGCACCTCCAGCGCGGCCTTTGCGCCCACGGGATTGGAATTGAAGGCGTCGTTGATGATGGTGAAGTTGCCGGGATGGCTGAGCAGCTCCAGACGGTGTTTGATGGGAGCCAGTTTCTCCACGCCATGGGCGATCTGGCGCAGCGTAAGCCCCAGATCGGAGGCGACAGCCGCGGCCAGAAGAATATTCTGGATATTATGCTCGCCCAGCAGCCGGGTATGACACTCTACGCTGCCTGCTCCGCGGATATGCAGCATGAATCGGCTGCCCTCCGCGGATACGCTCACCTCGTCACACCAGCAATCACAGGTGGCGGGGTCCCGGCCGCAAAGCGTCTTGGGCTTCTGCGTACGGTCGTACATCTTCCGTACATAGGCGCCGTCGTCATAGAAATAGGCGTGGGACCCCTCCTCTGGCAGGGCCTCGATCAGCTCGTACTTGGTGGATGCCACGCGTTCTATGGTTTTGAATGTTTCCAGGTGCTGCGGTCCCACCGAGGTAATAACGCCGATGGTGGGATGTACCAGCCGGCACATCTCCTTGATGTCCCCCACATGCCGCGCGCCCATTTCCCCCACAAACACCTGATGGGAGGGCGTGAGCTTCTCCCGGATGGCACGGGTCACGCCCATGGGCGTATTGAAGCTGGCAGGCGTGATAAGCGTGGGATATTTTTCGCTCAGGATGGCGCCCAGAATGTGTTTGACCGACGTTTTGCCATAGCTGCCCGTAATGCCGATGCGCACCAGTCTGGGATTGGAAAGCAGCTTCCGGCGCGCGTCGCGGAAATAGCACTCGCTGATCGCCTTTTCAATCGGCCAGGCCAAAAGGCCGCTCAGGGCCACCACCAGCGGCAGCGCCAGCGGCCACAGCGCAGGCAGAACCGCCCAGGGCGTGGCGGCACACAGCGCGCTGATGCCCGTCATCACCAAAAAAAAGACCACATACAGCCGTTTGACGCGGCCGGTAATCACAAATTTCTTTTTGGCGCGGCGCGGAGAAAACGCCCTGCCAATCACCAGGCCAGCGCCTGCCGACAGGGGCAGAAGCAGCACTGCCGCAAGGATCCCGGTCCACCGGGCTTCTCCGCGCAGCGCAAGCACATCAAACCCGTACAGCAGGACCAGCACGGTCACCGTTACACACAGACCCGGCAGCAGGCTGTGAACCCGGTTGCGCTTTAGCGAACGAAAATACCCCGGAAACTGATAGCTTTCCAGCTGAAAAAAATGCAGGATTCCGCGTGCGGCAAACAGGCAGCAGCACACCGGAGAAAGCAGCGTGAGCCAGCGAAGGAGCGGCGTTGCCAGATTCATGCCGTCTGACCTCCCCAAAAGAATTGCCTGACAATTGTCAGAAAGCGCTGCCATTCCTCGATGAATGCAAAATGCGTCCGGCCTTCAAACACCACCAGGCCCGCATCGGGAATGGCTTTCTCCATCTGTTCCCCCATCCAGAGCGGCGTTTCGGTGTCCTCGCTGCCCCAAACCAGCAAAGTGGGGGTCTGAATGTCCTTCAAAAATGGATACAGATCCTGTGAGATCACCTTGGAAAAAGTCCCGCGCATGTTTTCATTCAGCCGCGCATAGTCAGCGGAGCCATACCGCTTGCGAAGCGCGGCCTGCCAGCGCTCCACCATTGCGCGCAGCAGGCGCAGCCGCTTGAGCGCATTGAGTATGGCGTTCATTCGCTTAAATCGGGCCTGGCGTTTTTTCTGCGTTTCCGTCAGCGGTTTACGTATGCCGGCGGCTCCGGTAAGGACCATTTGCTCCACCATTTCCGGGCGATGCGAGGCAAGGTAGACGGCGACGCGGCCGCCGAAGGAATGCGCCACCACGCGCACCTTTGCAATGGAAAGCGATTCAAGCAGCCCGGCAATCTGCCCGGCGTATTCGGGAACCCCCCAGGGCACCGGCGGTTCACCGCTCTGACCGTGGCCGGGAAAATCCACCGTGAGCACGTCGGCCTGCTCGCTGAGTCCTTTTTCGATAAACGAAAAAATGGAGCCGTCGCACCCCCAGCCGTGCAGGAGCAAAATGGTGGAGCCGTTTGCCTTCTCCGCTTTCGTATAGCGGTAAAAGATGCGGCAGCCCTGAATCGTCGCCTCCAAAGAAGCACCACCCTTCCAGAACTTACCCCCGTATTTTACCCTATCTTATGCAAAAAGAAAAGCCGTTACCGCATTTTATCGTCTTTGGACCGCCGCAGGGTCGTATACATAACGCCTTTTGCGCTCGCTGATGGAAAATTCCTGACGGCACCACAGCGGGACATCCACACTGCATTCCAGGGTACAGCCCAGCCGCTCGCAGGTCAGAATGCTGGGAAGGTTGTCCTCATCGGTGGTGATCACGAAGGTCCTCATCCCCAGTTCGGCAAGGACGGACACGCATAGCCGGCAGGCGCGCAGCGCGGCGCCATGCCCCCGAAAGGGCAGGTCAACATGGTACCCGATATGGCCCAGATAGAACAGGCTGGCGTCCTCGCCCACCCTCAGGGCAATTTCGCCCGCAGGTCCGGGGGACAGGCCGGGCATGACGATATCAAACACGAGGGACTTTGCGCCGCCCAGCTGCGCGACGTGCCCGGCATATTCCCGCGGGACGAGGGCGATCAGGTCATCCTGCAGCAGCCTCTGTCCGCGCCGGCCCGCGCGGATGAATGCCCGCTCAAAGTCGGTTTTCATACTTCCTGTACGGTTACCTTGGGGAGCAGCGCCTCAAAATCCGGCCGGCGCAGCAGCTGCGTCCCGTCCGTCATCACGCTGGCCGCTCCCGCCGCCACACCGCAGCGGAAGGAGTCCTCAAGCGATTCCCCGCGCGACAGCCCCGCCAGCACTCCGCCGATCATCGCATCGCCTGCGCCAACAGTGGATCGGGCTTCCACCATCAGAGCGGGAGCAAAGAACGTATCCTTGCGGCTGACGAGCATCGCGCCATATTTTCCCATGGAAATAATCACGTTTTGCGCCCCATATTCGATCAGAAACAGCGCCGCATCCCGAAGGCCCCGCAGCGTGCGCAGCTCCTTTTTCATAATGGCTTCAATTTCCGGCAAATTGGGCTTGATGAGAAACGGTTTTTCCTTGATGCCATGCAAAAGGGTTTCCCCGGCGCAGTCCAGCACGCACCTTTTGCCTTCCAGCACTTTCAGGCAACGCTGGTAGGTGGTTTCCTCGCAGCCTTCGGGCAGCCGTCCGCTCAGCACCACATAGTCGCTCTTCTCGGACTTTTTTTTCAGCAGGTTCAGGAAATCTTCCAGCTGGCTCTGATTCATTGAAATGCCCGGCTCGTTAAATTCCGTAACGGTCCGGGTGCTCTCATCCACCAGCTTCAGATTGGTGCGCACTTCTCCGGGCATGGGCAGATAGTCAAAAGGCACATCCTCCTGACGAATCATTTTCAGGAAAGACTCCCGTCCGCGTTCGCCCAGGCAACCCACACAGCCAACCGGCACGCCCAGCCGCTTCAGAACCACGGCCACGTTGACGCCTTTTCCTCCCACATCCACGCGCACATCGCACAGCCGGTTCAGGTCCCCCGGCTTGAGCGCCTTAACAGATGCCGTTTTATCAAAAGAAGGGTTCATGCATACGGTGGTAATCATCGCGCTGCCTCCTTATGGTGCATTAGCTGATAGCACAACGGGACCGATGCGATGCGCGCATCGGTCCCAAAAAGATGTGAAACGGCGGGAATTATTCCTCCTCGTCCTCGTCCAGCTTTGCGTTTTCGATGATCTTCTGGGCCACGTTGGAGGGAACCTCCTCATAGCGTTCAAAGGACATCGTGAACCATCCGCGCGCCTGGGTCATGGAACGAAGGTCGGTCGCGTATTTGAACATTTCCGCCTGCGGAGCCTCGGCTACCAGCTGCTGCATGCCGTCCACCTGGTTCATGCCCATGATGCGGCCACGGCGCTTGTTCATATCGCCCATCACATCGCCCATGTACTCGTCGGGCACATAGACCTCCACGTGCATGATGGGCTCCAGCAATACGGGGTTTGCCTCCATGCAGCCCTTCTTGTAGGCGATGCGGGCCGCCGTCTTGAAGGCCATTTCAGAGGAGTCCACGGGATGGTAGCTGCCGTCATAGAGCTTTGCATGCAGACCCACCATCGGATAGCCAGCCAGAACACCCTTGCGGATGTTTTCACGCAGGCCCTTTTCCACGGAAGGAATGAAGTTGCGCGGCACCACGCCGCCGACCACAGCATCCTCAAACTCGAAGTCAATGCTGGTGTCGCCGATGGGCGAAAACTCGATCCATACGTCGCCGAACTGGCCATGGCCGCCGGACTGCTTCTTATGACGGCCCTGGACCTTGACGGTCTTTTTGATGGTTTCACGATAGGGAATGCGCGGGTCCTGCAGAACGGCGTTGGCGCCGAACTTGCTGGCCAGCTTGTTTCGAATCACGTCCAGGTGCAGCTCGCCCTGACCGGAAAGAAGCGTCTCGGTGGTTTCCACGTTCTTTTCCAGCTTGATGGAGGGATCTTCCTCCATGAGACGTGCCAGGCCGCTGAAGACCTTGTCCTCCTCGCCCTGCTTGGCGGCGAACACGGCCTTGCTGATGCAGGGAGCGGGGTACTCGATGGGCGGATACTTGATGGGGTTGGCAGGATCGCAAAGCGTATCGCCGGTATTGGTGAACTGCAGCTTGGAGAATGCGCCCATATCGCCGGCGTTGAGCAGCTGGGTGCTGATCTGCTTCTTGCCGCGCAGCACATAGATGCCGGTGACCTTTTCGGTCTTGTCACAGCTGGCATTGTAAATGTTGCCGCTGCCGGTGGCCTTGCCGCTCATGACTTTGAACAGGCTGAGCTTGCCCACGAAGGGGTCGGCGATGGTCTTGTATACCAGGGCGCTGAAGGGCTGCTCGCTGTTGCAGGGGCGCTCGATTTCCTCGCCGGTCTTGGGGTTGACGCCCTTGTATACCGCACGCTTGGGAGAGGGCAGGAAGTCCGCCATCACGTCCAGCAGCTTGGCCACGCCAACGCCGGTCAGCGCGGAGCAGGGTACCACGGGGCAAATCTGGCCGGAGAACATGCCCATCTTGAAGCCTTCGATCAGTTCTTCATGGGTGAGGGTTCCTTCCTCCAGATACTTCATGGTGAGTTCATCATCCGCCATTGCGGCGGCTTCGGTGATTTCTTCCATGGCCAGGGCGATTTCATCCGCCATATCGGCAGGCACGGGAATCTCCTTGGGCTTGCCCTTGTTGACGCGCTCGTAGGCCTTGTTCTCCAGCACGTTTACCACGCCGTGATAGCTGGGGCCCTCCCCGATGGGCAGCAGGATCGGCACCACGCTGTTGCCGAAGCGCTCGCGCAGCTGGGTCTGAACCTTCATAAAGTCGGCATGGTCACGGTCCATCTGGTTGACGATGAACATTTTGCCCACGTTGTTCTTGGTGGCATAATCCCAGGCCTTTTCGGTGCCGACAGCGATGCCGCTGACGGCGCTGACCAGAATTGCGGCGGTTTCCACCACGCGCAGGGGGCCCATCATCTCGCCCACGAAATCAAAATAACCGGGTACGTCGATGACGTTGAGCATCTTCTGGTTCCAGTCGATCGGGGCAATGGCGGCGCTGATGGAGATTTTTCTCTTGATCTCCTCCGCGTCGTAGTCGGTGACGGTGTTGCCGTCCTCGACGCGACCCTGGCGGTCGATCGCTCCGGCAGCGAACAGCAATGCCTCCATCAGCGTGGTTTTTCCTTCGCTGCCATGCCCCATGAGGGCGATGTTCCGGATGTCCTTGGTTTGATAGCTTGCCATTATGGATCCCCCTTGTTCTATTTGATTTTCGCATCCCTGCACGCCGCGCTGCGGGCTTTTGAATAAGAACGAGTACCGCGCGATGAATTCCATAACACGCAGGATGCATATGAACCGTTTTTCAAACGTTATTGATTATAACAGAAACCGCGCAAAAAGAAAAGCATAAACCTTGAAATTGCCAGTTCGTTCCTTCAGGCCTGTCCGCCATACAGGTATTTCACCTTCAAATAGCCCTCCAGGTTGCCATATTCACTCACGGTAATGGCGGGCAAATCCAGCTCCTGCATGCAGGCAAGTAAAATGGCGATTCCATGGACGACGATATCGGCGCGTTGCGGCTGCAGGCTGGGAAGGGCCAGCCGCTTTTCCATGGGCATGGGAGCAAGGGTTTCCATGGCGGCAAGCACTCTCTCCTGCGTGAGTGAGAAGCCATGGATAAGCGAGCGCTGGTTCCAGGGGATCTCCTGGACGAGCGCGGCGGTGGTGGTAAAGGTTCCGCCCACGCCTACCCATACCGGGGGCCGGATCGCGGCAAAGGCGGGACGTTCGGGGGCGATCAGCTCCCGCGCAATCAGGACGGCGGCATGGGCTTCCTCCACGCTTTGAATCGGGTGGCACCGGTACAGCCTGACCGCGCCCATCTGCAGGCTGACCGCCCTTTGAATCTCCATTCCCCTTCCTACCACGATTTCCGTGGACCCACCGCCGATGTCGATCAGCCCGGAAGGCTCTCCATCCGTAGCGCCAAGAAAGGAAAGCTTTGCCTCCAGAGCACCGCTGCAGATTTCCAGCGAAAGGCCGGTCGCTTCCAACAGCGCCTGGGAAAAAGCCGCCTGATTTGCCGCGTCACGCACGGCGCTGGTGGCAAACAAGTGGATCTGTTCCGCCCCCTCCGCAACGGCTTGCCGGCGAAAGGTTTCCACGCTTTGGCAGGCCTTGCCGATCATGTCCGCCACGATGTTTCCCTGGCGGTCCAGCGCGGCAAAGACCCGAAGTCCCTCGCGGTAGCGATCCAGCCGCAAAAGCCGTCCTCCATCCACATCCGCAACCAGCATGCGCAAAGAATTAGAACCGATGCCAATGGCTGCAACCCGCATTCCAAGCACCTCGTTTGTATCTGTTTTGGCTGTCTGTCGTTGATCGCATAACTGATAAAAAACGGAAATACCCTCGCCGCTTTACCGCGAAGGTATTTCGTCCTCGCCATATAGCGCTTCGGGATTGGTGATCACGAAGCGGATTTCATCGGGCATCATATATCCGTACATGGTACGCGCCTGATTTTCAATGAAGGCATCGGTCCCGACGGTTTCCAGCTGGGTTTTCAGGTCCGCCTGATCGCCCTGCAATTGCGTCAGGCGCATCTGCGTCTGATCATAGGTATCATTGAGCTCGTCGATGGTCTGGGAAAGCGTGCCGCTGTACCAGAAAAAAGCCACCAGCACACAGGCGGACATGGCAATCAGCACCCAGATATTCATCGTCTTGCGCATAGCAGGTCGTTCCCTTCCAAAGCGGTTTGACTTGTAACATTCTGCACCGGAGCTGAAAATTCCTGCCGTCATGACGGTGTCAGACCGACTTTTTTCTTTTTTTCAGCCACGCTCCGGCCAGACGCACAAGCCTGCCGATTCCCTGGGTGTAGAGCAGCGCGCCCGTGAGGATGGCCAGCAGGTGATACAGTCTGAGGGCCTCATCGCGTGAGAGAAGCATCATTCCCATCAGCGCAAAGCCGGCGGTGAGCATCATCAGCACATCCGCCAGCAGGCGCAGCGGCCCCGCCAGCACGGACGCATCCAGACAGGCCGCAAGCACCAGTCCCAGCGGCACGGCTGCCAGAAAGGCCTGCGCCTGTCCGGCCGTTTCAAAAAACAGCTTCATTTTTTGCGCCACTTCCAGGCAAAAGCCCGCCTGGCGGCCGTTTTCGGCGATTCATAGATGATCCCGTCGATATGGCCGTCCACTTCCAGCCGCCCGTCTTCCAAAAGCAGCTTGGCAATGTGCAGGCTGTCTCCTGTCAGAATCATCACACCCGAATCAATTTTCAGTACGACCTCGGTTTCATGAAAGCTGCAAACATCGGTAACGCCGGTAATCGCCGCATGCCTGCGCTTGTCGATGGCCAGCGTGTGCACGCTGCGCGCGCCTCCGTCCGCGGCGTTGGTATTCGTCATGACCATGCCCCCTTCCATGGAAGGGTATGCGATGCGTTTTTCAAAAAGAAGTCTTGACAGGATGCATGCTTTGACGTATCATGCGTATACCAATTTATATTTTTGGTATACGCATGATGGATGGAGGTTCTACCGATGACGAGGCAGGTACGGCTGTTGACCCTGTCGGCGCTGATGTGCGCGCTGATCATCGTTTCGACGCTATGGCTGAAGTTTACCATTCCCGGAACAGACGTGATGTTCAGCTCGCAGGTGTTTTTTGTGCTGCTGTGCGGGCTGCTGCTTCCGCCACGCTACTGCTTTTACACGCTGGGCGCCTACCTGCTGCTGGGACTGGCAGGACTTCCGGTGTTTACCGCCACCGTCGGCCCCGCCGTCATCGCCACCCCGTCCTTTGGGTATTTGATCGCCTTTCCGTTTGAGGCGGCGGTCACCTCTGCAGCAGCCGGAAGGCTGGTGAATCAAAAAGGGGGACGCTACATATCCGTGCTCATCGGTGTGGCCGTGAGCTACGTCATAGCGCTCCCCTATGTGGCGCTGCTCAAGGGAGTGTATCTCAACGCCCCCGTTTCCCTGGGCGTTTTGCTCAGCGCCTACTGCTTTGCCTTTCTTCCGCTGGATATCGTAAAAGCGCTGCTGGCCGCCGCCCTGGCAGGCCGCCTAGAAAAGCCGCTGGGGCTGACGAAGTCTCGCTAACCCCGCGTCAGGCGTTCTTCTCCTTGCTTTTCTCTTCCTTCGCTATCTTTTTCCGGGCCGTTTCAAAAATGGCGCCCACCACGCGAGGCCCGGCGTTAATCGCAATGGCCGCACCAATCTGGAACTGATACACGGGAGGATATCCTACCTTTTTGGTCAGTTCCTCGGCCAGCTCGTCGCGCACGGTGGTATCGCTGCCATAGACAAGGCTGTAGGGCGTGTTGGGCTCCATGTCGTCATCCACCATTTTCACAAGTTCCTTGATGAGTTTCTTTTCTCCCCTTGCCTTGCCCACTGTCGTAATGGCGTGATCCCATACCTGCATGATCGGTTTGATGCCCAGCGCCTCTCCCACAAACACGGCTGCGCTGGGGATGCGCCCCGATTTGCCCGCGTATTTCAGGCTGTAAAGGCCAAAATACACACGCTGCTTTTTGAGCTGCCGGTCAATCAGCGAGAGCACATCCTCGATGGGAGCGCCCATTTCCAGCTTCTGCGCCGCCAAAATGGCCGCATAGCCGTATCCGCCCGAATAGCTGCCGCCATCGAAGAGATGGATGTGCAGCTTTTCCTGTGCGTTCTCGTTTTCCTGATAGAAGCGCTCGCGGGTGCTCACGGCGTTGAAATACGTGGCGGAGCCTTTGGAATTGATCAGTAATAAAATCAGATCTTGCGTGCCGGCGGCAAGCTCCTTCTGAAAAAGTTCTTCAAATACATAGGGGGTAATCTGCGACGTGACGGGAATGCCGTCATAGGCGTCCATCATGGCATAAAATTCGTCGTTGGTAACCTCAACGCCGCTTTGAATGGTGCGCTCGCCCATGGTTACCGGAATGGGAAGCACCTCTATGCCATACCGGTCGCGCAGTTCCACGGGAATGTCCGCCGCTGCGTCGGCGTAGATTTTATACTTGCAGATCATCCTAACCCCGTCCTTTCGATGCATATCAAGAAGATGTGGAAACAATCAAAAGCCTCTGACCAGGACGTCGAACCCGGTCCCCGTCATCAGCCGGATCAGAATCAGCACGACCAGATGGATCGGGTACAGCCAATATCCCAGCCTTCCCGGAAGGCGCAGCCCCGTCCTGGTAGGGCACAGAATCAGCGGCAGCGATAGCCAGATCATGCCCTGGAGCCGGAAGAAGGCCGCCAGCACGGGTCCCAGACCATCCCACGTCAGGAAGGTGAGCGGATAGCCAAACAGGCTGTTCACCTGCGAGGAGGTGCTGCCCCAGAAAAGCGCATACGCCAGGTAGGCGGCAGCCAACCCGCCCCTGGAGCCGCGCGCCATGTAGAGAATCAGGATAAAGGTAAGCCCGCGCCAGCCGTAGTCCACCTGGACAAATCCCAGCAGCACATAGCACAGCGCCGGTACCCAGATCTGACTGCCCATGAATCTGGCGCGGATGCCCTGCAGCGCCACCTGCGCGATAAACAGCAGAAACAGGATGTTCAAATCCGTCCAGGTATGATTGAGGGCCATCATGTACAGCGGCTGCGACAATACCGCCAGTCCCAGCAGCCTCAGTGCGTATCGGGGCGCATTGTGGGTTTTGACGCTGCCGACCACCAGGCACCAGGCGTATAGCGGCAGGGCCATCCGGCCGATCATCCGCAGTTCCCCCACGCGGGGAAGCACCGCCGCCCCCAGGTGGTCGATGAACATAAAGCACAGAGCCAGCACCTTGAGAAACGAGGTGTCCAGGTTACCGGCCAGCTCACCTGAGCGCCTTTCCTTCACAGTGGTTTCTGCCATGGCTCGCATACCTCCTTTCGGTGCGGTTTTTCCATTATAGCATGTTTCTTACGGGCTGTCACGGGGAAATGCGCACCCCCGCGCCGTCCATCCCGTCTGGCGAAAAACGGCTATTCAAAGCATATTGACAGAAGCATGGAAGTGATATAAAATATTTTCGATATAGAAGGGAATCTATATCATTGCCTTGGACGAGGAGGTGTCCCATGGACTGTTTCAAGGCGTCCATTCCCATTTTGAAAGTGCTTTGCGACGAAACGCGGCTGAGTATTTTAAGCATGCTCTCCCAGGCGGATCTCAATGGTTGCGAGATCACCCGCGCGTTTTGCTTTTCGCAGCCAACCATCAGCTATCATATGAAGCAGCTGGTAGACGCGCAGCTGGTGATGTCCCGCAAGGAGGGCTGCACCGTGATCTACAGCGTCAACCGCGATATCTGGCCCCATGTCCGCGCACTGCTGGATGTGCTGTGCGCTGCTGCGAAAAAGAAGGGAGAGAAAGCCGATGGCTGAACCCATTTTGCGCCTGGAGGGACTGTGCAAGGATTATGGCGAGGGCCTGGTGCTGAGCGGACTGAGCCTTGATGTGTATCCGGGTGAATTTTTGACGCTGCTGGGGCCCAGTGGATGCGGAAAGACAACCACGCTTCGCATCATTGCGGGGCTGGAGCGCCCCACGGCCGGCCGCGTTTTGATCGACGGGACGGATGTAACGGGGCTGCCGCCCGAAAAGCGACCCGTGAATACAGTGTTCCAAAACTATGCGCTGTTTCCCCACATGACCGTATTTCAGAACATCGCCTATGGCCTGAAAGTGCTGGGCATCAGCAAAAGCGAGCAGAAGGAGCGGGTGATGGCGGCGCTTTCGCTGGTCCGTCTGGCCGGCTTTGAGAGGCGCATGCCTTCCCAGCTTTCCGGCGGTCAGCGGCAGCGCGTAGCCATCGCACGGGCGGTGGTTCTCCAGCCCAAGGTGCTTTTGCTGGATGAGCCGCTGGGCGCGCTGGATCTCAAGCTGCGACAGGAGATGCAGCAGGAGCTCAAAAGCCTGCAGCAGAAGCTGGGCATCACCTTCGTCTACATTACGCACGATCAGGAGGAGGCGCTCAACATGTCCTCCCGCATCGTGATTCTCAACGCCGGCCATATCGAGCAAATCGGTACCCCGGAGGAGATCTACGAACACCCGCGCACACTGTTCGCAGCGGATTTTATCGGGCAGAACAACCTGCTGCTGGGTACGGTCGCGTCCGTAACGCCGGAGGGCCTTACGTTGGAAGTAAACGGCGTGTCGCTTCCCGCACTGCCAAACGACTTCTTTTCACCCGCCGTGGGCGAGCGCGCAGCACTGTGCCTGCGTCCCCAGCGCATCCGCTATGGCCGCGAGCCGCAGCACCGGATGGCGCTCAAGGGCATCATTCGCAGCAAGGAGTATGTGGGAGGGATGCAGCATACGCAGATCGCCCTTAACGACGCGCTGCTGCTCAACGCCGTCACCCAGTCCGCCGAGCTGGACAGCTTTCCCGTAGGCAGCGAGGTGTACGTAGGCTGGAATCAGCGGCATGCGCCGCTCGTGCCGTGCGCTTCCAAGGAGGCGGTATGATGGATGCCTCCCAGAAGCAGGACCTGCGCTTTTCGAGGCTGCTCAAGCTGCCCATGTATCTGTGGAGCATCGTGTTCGTGTTCGTGGCGCTGCTCTATGTCATCGGTCTGAGTTTCCTCAGCCGGGGCGAGATCATGGGCGTAACGGGAGAAGTCACGCTGAGCAATTATGCGCGCCTGGCTTCCCCGGACTATGTCAAGGTCCTTTTGCAAAGCCTCAAGCTGGCGGCACTGACCACGGCCATCTGCATCGTGGTGGGGTATCCCTTCGGCTACCTGATGGCGCGGCTGTCGCCGGTGGCGCGGTCGGTGGTGATGCTGTTGATCATCGTGCCGTTCTGGACCAACGCGCTCATTCGCATCTACGGCTGGCGCATATTGCTCATGGGCAACGGTCCTATCAATACCGTGCTGATGAATCTGGGGCTGATCCAGGAGCCGCTCAAACTGCTCTATACGGATGGCGCGGTGCTGTTGGGGATGGTCTATGCGCTGATCCCCTTCATGATCCTGCCCACCTTCACCACGGTGGATAAGCTGGATTTTTCTGTGGTAGAAGCCGCGCGTGATTTGGGCGCAAGTCCCCTGCACGCCTTTTTCACCGTGACCGTGCCCCTGACCCTGCCGGGCCTGATGGCAGGCTGCGTGCTGGTCTTTATCCCGTCGATGGGCCTGTTCTTCCTCAACGACCTGCTCGGCGGCTCCAAAAGCGTGCTGGCGGGCGGGCTGATTCAGCAGCTCATCAACAGCCGCGACCTGCCCATGGCGGCGGCGCTGAGCGTGCTGCTGCTGGCCGTGACCGGCGCGGTGATCGCCGTATACCGCAAAGTGGGCGGTACAGGCGATATGAGCATGTTTTAGGAGGGAGCTATGAAAAAACACTCGATCGGTTCCCTGCTGTTTATCGGACTGGTGCTGGTCATCATGTACCTGCCTATCGCGGTGGTGGTGGTCTACTCGTTCAACGCCAATACGGCCCGCATCCCCATTGACTTTACAGGCTGGACCACGGCGTGGTACGGCAAGCTCTTTGAAAACCGGAGCGGGTTTGGCGACGCGCTCTTGCTCAGCGTGCGGGTGGCGCTGTGGGCCGTGGTGATCTCCTGCGTAATCGGTACGCTGGGAGCTATCGGCATGGCCAATCGTGCCGGCGGCCGGCACTCTCGCCTGGATACGGCCATGGAATCGCTGATGTCCCTGCCGATCATGATCCCGGAAATCATCCTGGGCCTGGCTTTTATGGTGGTATTCAACGCCATGGGCATTCGGGGAAACGACCTGCGCCTGGTGTTGGCGCACGTCACCTTCTGCATCCCCTATGTATTCCTGAATGTCAAAAGCCGGCTGGTCGGGATGGACCCTGCCCTCTTTGACGCAGCGCGCGACCTGGGTGCCAGTCCCGCGCGCGTAGTGCGTGATATCACGCTGCCGCTGTGCCGTCCCGCCATCCTGAGCGGCGCGTTTCTCGCCCTGGCCATGTCGCTGGATGATTTTGTCATCAGCTTCTTCGTCTATGGCGCGGGCGAGGGCACATTGCCCATCAAGATCTACTCCAGCGTGAAGGTGGGCGTTTCGCCGCAGGTGAACGCGCTGTGTACGCTCATTATGGGCGTGGTGTTTATCGCCGTGGCTCTCAGCCGTTATCTGTCTTCCGTGCGTGCCGCGCGCCAGCGGAGAATGGAACGTCAGGTCCACGCCGCGTAAAGAAAAAGAGGATGTCTATCGCATGCCCTGCGCTGCGACCGGCATAGAGAAAAGAAGGATTCAATCAGGAACCAAACCCCGGAAAGGAGAAATGGCATAATGAAAAAACTGGTTGCTCTCATGCTTTGTGCGCTGATGGTCATTCCAACCTTCGCCCTCGCGGAGGAGGAAAAAGTGCTCAACATTCTCAGCTGGGAGGGCTACGTGGACAGCGACACCCTCGCCGCCTTTGAGGAAGAAACCGGCATCGATGTGATCTGGTCCCCCATGGACTCCATTGACAGCATGCTGCTCAAGGTGACCGAGGGCGGCGGATCGGATTATGACCTGATTATCTCCAGCGACTACTCGCTGGACATTCTGCGCAAGCAGGGGCTGATTCAGAAGCTGGACAAGAGCAAGCTGTCCAACTACGGCAACCTTGACCCCGCCTTCCTCTCGCAGACCTATGACCCGGACAACGAATACGTGATTCCCTACATGGCGGGCTGCCCGCTGATCATCTATGATCCCGAACGTGTGCCCTTTGAGATCACCGGATATGAGGATCTGTGGAACGAGGCGCTGGTCGACAGCGTAGCCGTGCTGGAGAATGCCCGTGTGCTGTGCGGCATCACGCTCAAAACCATGGGGAAGAGCATGAACGAAACGGACCCCGACGTGCTGGCACAGATGAAAGAGAAGCTGATGCCGCTCTATCCCAACATCCGTACCTTCGGCGATATGGAGTCCTACAGCGCCGTCACCACGGGAGAAGCCAGCGTGGGCTTTATGTTCACGCCCTTCGTCTACATGGTCCAGCTGGATCATCCTGAATTCAAGGTGGTCTATCCCAAGGAGGGGCTTGGTTACGGCATCGACGGCCTGGTTATCCCCACGGGCGCCAAGCATGTGGACGCCGCCCATCAGTTCCTGGATTATCTGATGCGTCCGGAAGTGGCGGCCCACAATGCTGAGATGCAGTACTATATGTGCGTCAATCAGGCGGCCCAGGAGTATCTGAGCGATGCCTACCGCGGGGCCAGCGTGATGAACGTGCCCGCCGAGCTGCTCGCGGATGCTGAATTTATCGAGGATGTAGGCGCGACGGAAACCGTTTATCAGGAGATTTATACCGCCTTTAAGAACCAATGACAACCGTTGCGGAAAGGAAGAGTTCCATGGTTATCAAAAATGCAAAAGCCTTTATCAACGGAGAATTTCGCGAGAACACGGACATTGTCATCAGCGAGGGAAAAGTCGCGGCGATCGGTCAGGGCCTGATGGTTGAAGGCTCGGAAACCATCGATCTCAAGGGCGATCTGCTCCTTCCCGGCTTTGTGGATGTACATATCCACGCCTTCATGGGACAGGATACCATGAACGGCGAGGAAGCCGTGCGCCACATGAGCCGCGAGCTGAAAAAGTTTGGCGTGGCCGCATTCCTGCCCACCACCATGAGTGCAAGCCCGGAAGATACGCAGGCTGCGCTCAAGGGCATCAAGGCGGTGATGGACCGTCCGGAGCCGGACGGTGCCATCGTGCTGGGCGCGCACATGGAAGCGCCCTTCCTGCAGGAAAGCAAGGCCGGCGCTCAGCTGAAGCAATATTTCGCGCTCCCTGACGAAAAGAACTGGGCGGCCTACGCAGGACCGTACGCCAGCATCGTGCGCATGATTACCATGGCTCCTGAAAAGGAGGGAGCGCTGGACTTCATTCGCCGCCTGACGGACAGCGGCATCACCGTCAGCCTCGGCCACACCAGCGCGGACGCGGAGACTGTGCACGCTGCCGCCGATCACGGCGCCACGCATGTAACCCACACCTTCAATGCCCAAACGCCCCTCAACCACCGTGCGCCCGGCGTGCCCGGTGCAGCGCTGGTAGATGACCGTCTCAACTGCGAGGTCATCAGCGACGGCATTCACCTGCATCCCGATGTGGTCCGCCTTCTGATGCGCTGCAAAGGCAAGGAGCACACTGTGGCGATCACGGACGCGATGGAAGCCGCCGGTATGCCGGACGGCAAATATCAGCTGGGCGGCCAGGATGTGTTTGTCAAGGAAGGCGCGGCGCGCCTGGCGGACGGTACGCTGGCCGGCAGCACGCTGACCATGATTCGCGCCTTCCAGAATCTGATTCGCTTCGGCGCATCTCCCGAGGACGCAGCCCTCATGACCACCCGCACGCCCGCCCGGTCAATCCAGAATGAGGAAGTGGGCGAAATCGAGCTGGGCGCCCCTGCGATCTTTGCCCGGTTTGATAAGGACTATCAGTTCATCGGCACCATCGGTTGATGGCGTGCAACAACAAATCGCCCTGCGGCTCTTCAAAGGAGCCGAAGGGCGATTTTATTTATCCGGCACTACATGCCATAAGTGGTTTTCAAATTGAAGCTGACACCCCACACATAATAGGTCACAATCAGCTCGCGCACGGAGTGGGTATCCTTTGGGGCCAGAATCTGCACCGTCAGGTCCCCTTCGCTTTTGGCGTCGAGCGACTTGACGCTCAGATCGCCTATTTGCAGGATGTCTGTCGTCTGCGGTACCACCTGCACTTCGATCATGTCGATGGGCACGAGACAGTCATTTCGAATACGAAGCGTGTAGGTCAGGTAGACATACTCCGAAGGGTCCTTCCATTCCAGCGGCTTTTGGTATAGCGTGCCCTGAAAGGTTTCTTCCTCCACGGCGTTTTTCAGCGCCTCGAAGGCTGCCGGGTCCTGGGCGGCCGAAACGCCCACCACTTCAACGCCGGTCACGCGCACCTCAGCTGTCAGAAACAAGTATCCCACCAGCAGCACCATCACCACCAGCAGAGAAACCGAGGCGATGGCCGCAATTTTCAGGCCGCGCATGCTGCACCGTCCTTTCTTATTGATTGACGCCAGAACCCAGAATGTTGCGAATTTCGTCGATCATTTCCGAATCCTTCATACGGAATTTGAATTCCACGCGACGGGATGCATCCATATTGATGGTGCCGTCCTCGTTATAGATGGGATCGGAATAGCTGCGTCCCTTGGCGGTGAGGATTTCGCGCAGCTTTTCCAGCTGCTCCTCGCTCAGGGTCGGCATTTGCAGGCAGTAGGTGGCCACGCTGAGCGCGCGCTCCTGGGACAATTCGAGGTTGACCAGGTAGGTACCCTGCGTGTCGGTATGCCCTTCAATGATGATTTCCCCAAGATAGTCTACATATTCGGGCTGCAGCAGCACGCCCAGATAGACGGGAATGAACTCATCCAGCAGGGCACGTCCGCTGTCCTTGATATTGCTCTTGGCCACATCGAAAAATACGGCGCTTTCCAGCATGATATCGCCGGTGTTGCCATCCACGGTGGCCTTGAGGTCTGCCTGGCTAAGCGCTGCGGTCAGGTCCCGCACGATCTCCGTGCGCACGCCCACCAGGTCGTCGAGCTTTTGCTGCTGGGCGTTGAGCGTGTCCTGCTGCTGACCCAGCAGGATGGTGGCGTCGGCCAGCTCCTGCTGCTTGTTGGTCAGCTCCTGATTGGCGGCGTTCAGTTCCTCTTCCTTTTGGCTCAAGGCAGTCTGGGCAGCCAAAATGATCTTTTCCTGCTCCTCCAGCGTCAGGCTCTGGTCGTTGAGCAGGCTCTCCTTCTCATCCAGCTGCGTCAGGGCGGCCGTCAATTCATTCTGCTTGTCGGTCAGAGCGGCCTGCTGGGCTGTAAGCTCCTCGCGCTGCTCATCCAGCGTAGCCTGCTGCTGGGTCAAAAGCGCGCTCTGCTCGTCCAGCTCGGCGGTCTTGGTTTCCAGCATCAGAAAATATTGATACACGCTGTAGCACAAAACCAGCACAAATACCAGCAGCAGCGCCGCCATCATATCCGAGTAGCTGATCCAGGACGCGCCGCCGTCCGCCTTGCTCGCGCCGCGCCGGATATACCGTCTGCGTGCCATCTGCCACTCTCCTTACAGCTCCGCCGCCGGAGCCTGCGCGTCGTCGGAGGGAAGCGTGTTCATTTCATCCGTCAGCAAGTCCGCGGCTACCTGCATGCGACGGAAGGATTCCGCCAGCGCATCAAGCTGGTCGGCAAGGGACTGTCCTGCGCTTTCCGCTGTGCCCAGCGCTTCGGCGCGGCTGTCGCGTTCTTTTTGCATCTCCTGAGCGAACGCCTGCATTTGCCGGGCGATTTCCGCGCTCGCTTCCCGGATCGCCTGCGCGTCGCCCGCCATGGCGCGCGCGGCGTCCAGCGTGGTCTGCAGATTCTTCTGGGTTTGCAGCTGACCCTGGTTAACCGCGTTCATCGTGTCGCCCAGCGCTGTCATCTGGCCGCTGAGCGATGTGTTCATCTGCTGCACGAACTGGCCCACGATGCGCCGCACGCCGTCCACCTGCTCACGCGTCGCACACTTGATAAACGTATCCAGCGACTGCGTAAGCGGCGCCATGGCGCGTCCAATGGCCATTTCCAGCGAGGCCGCCACGTGATTGCCCACGTTTTCGGCCAGTCGTGCCATGCGGACTTCCTCGTCCTGCTTCTGACACATCATCTGCACATCCGGCTGGAGCGGACGGGGCATGGCCAGCTCGTAGAAAGCATCCTCGAAATTGTCCAGCGCCCTCACCGCCCGGCCTGCGGCCATGCGGTTAAACATATTGAACAGAAGCGAGCAGGAGATGCCCGCCACCGAGGTGGCAAAGGCGAAACGCATGCCGCTGAGCAACTGGGGAATGCTCTGGATGGTTCCCTCCGCGTTGCTGAAATCCACGCTGGTGAGGCCCTGCATCAGGCCGACGAACGTACCCAGAATGCCCAGAGAGGTCAGCAGGCCCGGAATGAGCTCCGCCAGCTGGGCGTGGCCCGGCTTGTCCACCACGGTTTCCTCGTTGATATATTCGCGCGTATCGCAGGGAATGCCACGCATGTCCAGCTGTCCGGCGTTAAGCAAAAACTGCTGCCACTCGTTGCGCAGCGACCGGCCCAAAAAGCGCGCCTCGCGCCAGATGGGACGCTCCCCCGCCGCAGTGCTCTTTTCCAGCTTGATGACCGCGCGGTTGAGAAGTGTGGCATTTCGTAAAAGGGGATAAATGCACTTGCACAGACCCGTCAGGGTAACCAGCGCGATGGCTGCATAAATCACAATTTCCGTCAGATTGGACGAGAGCTGGGTCAACGTGGGCACTTGCGGCACCTCCGGTCCGTATTGATGAAAAGAACCATTTTGTATTGTAACGCTTTTTTCATACTTTGTAAATACGTATGGAATAAATGGGAAATGTTTGTGAAAAACACAGGCAGCGGCGCGTCATCCCGAAGATGACCTGCCGCTGCCTGAGAAATGTAGGCCTACGTTATGCGGCGCTTTCCTCAACGGCCTCGGGGCGCAGGCTGTCGTCCTGGACGACACGGATGCTGCATCCATTCCCCCATCCGCTTTGCTCCAGCACAGACTGGAATAACGATTCCACATTGCGCACCGTTACGCCCCAGGCGCCGGCGCGGTATTCCTCGTTTTCGCTGCATTGGGCAAAGAGGCGCTCCTCCGTCTCCTGCTGGATCTGCGCATAGCGCTCCGGGGTGAGGGGATAAAGCCAGTCGGATTTTTTCACCTCGTTCTCCTGCACCGTAAGCCTTGGATAGGCAGGCGATGGAGAAGGAAGCCGGACCTCCACCAGGCCTTCCCCTGCGGAAACCACTGCCTGGCTCAAGTCAACTGTGAAGCTCATTTGAAACGTATAGGGCATTTCCACCTTTTGCACTGTGCCCAGCAGCCAGGCATCCTGCGATACCGTTTCCTGCCCCGTAATCTCTACCTCATAGACGACCAGTTCATTTTTTTCCCGAAGCGTTTCCGAAAACCGTTCGCTGATCCATTGCGTGTTGCCGCCGCCAAAAATCCGGACCCAGAGCGTGGGGCCGAAGCGGACCAGCACCAGCGCAACCACAATGCATGCGGCAAAGCCGATCAGCCGTTTTGCAAATCTGATCAACTGATTTCCTCCGTCAGGGCATCCATTTTCCGATTTCCACCAGCAGGCGCACCGCCAGCTGCAAAAGCACATACAGCGTCGTCAGCGCACCCACCATCATCAAATAGCCACGAAAGAAACGCACGGCGCGCCCACGACGGCGGCGCCTTGCGCCCGGCACGGCGGCAGAACCTTCGTGGGCATTGGGGGCAGCAGGGCTCCACATGCGCTTTCCTCCTCTGGCGCATTCCGTTTTCCGGTCGAATGGCCGATATCAGTATACGACAAATTTCGCAAAAAGGCCATAGAAAGGCGCGGCATTTTCCTCGCATACTTGTAAAACCCGCGTTTACGGCGTTTCCGCCGTCAGATATTCCTCCACCACGTAGCCTTCGGCCACGTCGGTACGCACTTTGACCCATCCCTCCTGGGGGCAGCGCTCCAACACGAGCACCTGCTGTCCCTTATAGAGGCGCATGAGAATCTCGCCGCCCAGATCCGGCGTTTTGCGCAGGTTAAGCGAGCTGTCGTCGTCGATTTCGGTCACAGTAGCCAGCCACTGGCCTTCCCCGGGCGTCAGGGTCATAGGCATGAGCGTGGGCCGGGGGGTGGGAGTGGGTGCGGGGCCGGGGGTGGCGGCCAGCGCCGCCTCCGGCTGAATCATCTGCGCGGGCTGGTCCTCATAGCGCATGAGTGTGAGACCCGGATAGTAGAATGCGATGATCTCCTGATAGGTTTTGCCATGCTCGGCGGCCATCCACTGCGCTCCGCGCTGACTCATCCCCACGCCATGGCCGAAGCGGCGCGCCTCAATGACAAAGCTGTCGCCGGTTTCACGCACGCTCCACAGCTCGTTGTCATAATGGGCGGTAATGTCCAGTCCCAGCGCCTGTTCTGCGGTCGGGAAGATGTCCATCTCCAGCGTGAAGGGTTCTTCAATGGGGGTAAAGGGACCATAGACCGGGGTGGGCGTGGGGCTGGGGGTAACGGTGACCACCGGCACGAAGCCCGTTGCCTGCACGGTGGGCGTGGGGCTGGGCGTTTCCTCCACCACCTCAAAGAGGCTGACCTCCTCGGCGTTGAGGTCCACGACGGGGGCAGGGGCGTTTTTGCGGGTGCGGCCGCTGATGGACACGGTCAGCGTGAGGCGCGTCATGTACTTGTTGTCCTCGCTCGCCGCCCCGGATACGCTTACAGCGCTCACCCCGTCCACGCGCACGCTCTCCGGCGTGGGATCATAGCCGAGGGCTGTCAGCTGGTCAAAAAGCTGCGTGGCCAACAGGCTGCGGAGGGCATAGGGCGCGGTTTCCTCCTCCCCATAGGCCTTTTTCATTTCAAAGATGCGCACCACGCTGTCGGGATTGGCCACGTCGTAGGGGTCATCGCCAAAGGCATAATAGCCGAAATCCTCATCCGTGGGCCACACGGTTTCCACCAGCTCAGTCTGCCCGCCGTTGCTGGCCGAATAGTAACACTGGGCCAGCTGGTCGCGATAAAAGCCGCACACACCGCGCGTTTCGCGGATAGCCCGCTCGGTCCGATCGTTTCCGGGCACATAGCCGCGGTACACCTGATCGTTGGTGGTATCCACCAGATCATAGGGCTGCGTGGGATTCTGGCTGCGCAGCGCATAGGTGCGGGCCGCCACAGCCTGGGCCTTCAGTGCCTCCAGTGGAAAGGAATCGCTCATTTCATAAGGCACCACGCCCAGCAGATAGTCCTCCACATGCACGCTCAATACAGGGCGGATCTTTCCGTCTACCAGGTCGATCTGCAAATCGCCCGCATAGAGCGCCGGGTAATTGGTCAGGCGGAAGCCGCTCTCCCCTTCTGCCGCGTCGCGCAGCAGCGTGACGCTCTGGCCGGCCAGCTGGCTCATTCCCTCATAATACAGGTACAGCGCGCCATCGCGCAGCAGCACGGCCACCTCGCTGCCGGCCTGAAAATGCAGCTGGGCGCCCTGCTGCGTATTCACACTATAGGCCGAAACCAGGGACAGATCCATGCGGTCCGTCAGGTTCAGGCGGCTCAAATAGACGCGCACCGTCTGATCGCGCACACCCGCGGAGGGCAGTGTCTGCTCCTGAGCGCACGCCGCACACAGCGGCAGGGCCAGCACGAGCATCAGGGCCAGGCAGCGGCGAATGGACCGTCGGTTGCAAAGCATGATAAAGCGGCCTCCTTCAATAAACAGTGCGAACATTTTCGCGCATAAAACGCTGCGGACTGCGCATTGCCTGCAGGTAAATCCATACGGCTGCGCCATCCAAACGTATGGTACCATGCCCGGCGGAAAATGGCAAGCGGCGCACGCCTGCGCGCAGACGTCATACCCTGAAAACAGGGCGGAAAGGCATTCCCCCTTTTCACCCGAACGTAGAGAACAAGGTGGTGCGATCCTGATGGAACAAGCCTTTACATTAGATAGGCTCGCGAGCGGCGAAAGCGCCCGCATTGCAAGGCTGACGGGCACGGGCGCGATGCAGTCCCGCCTGTGCGACCTGGGCTTTACCGAAAACAGCCGTGTTACCTGCCTGTTTCCTTCCGCTTTTGGCGATCCCAGAGCCTACCGAATCCGGGACACGGTGGTGGCGCTTCGAAGCGGAGACGCGCGGACCGTCCTCTGCCTTGCGGAGGGATGCAAAAAATGAGCGTGCTGCGCGTAGCCCTGTGCGGCAATCCGAACGTGGGCAAGAGCACGGTATTCAACGCCCTCACCGGGCTTCGGCAACACACGGGAAACTGGGCCGGCAAAACGGTGGATACCGCACGCGGCCTGGTACGGGGAAACACTGCGGACTGGACGCTCACGGACCTGCCAGGCGCGTATTCGCTGCTGAGCGGCTCGCCGGAAGAAATGGTTGCAAGCGACTGCCTGACCTTTGAAGCACAGGACGCAGTCATTGTCGTATGTGACGCCACCTGTCTGGAGCGCAACCTGAATCTGGCATTACAGGTGGCGGAGGCCAGCCCGCGCATGGTGCTTTGCGTCAATATGATGGACGAGGCGCGTTCAAGGGGCATGGACGTGGACATCGAACTGCTGGAACGGCTGCTTGGGCTGCCGGTCGTAGGCATCGCCGCCCGGAACCGGCAGGGCCTTGACCGCCTCAAGCAGCGGGTGGAGGAGGCCGCGGCGGCGCGTGCTTCCGCACAAACCGCGGCGGCCCTTCTTCTATCCTATCCCAAAGCGGTGGAGCAGGCGCAAAGCGTGATTGCACAGCAGATCCAGAAGGCGGTTCCCGCGATTGAATCGGCAGGCACAGACCGTTTTGCCGCGCTTCGCGCCATGACCGGCGATGACGGCTTCCTTGCCAGATTGCTGTCGGAGGCGAACGCATCCGATCGGGACTCGCTCAGGAATGCCATACAAGAGCAGAAAAACGTGCTGGAGCGCTCCGGCTTTTTCAGGGAAAAGCTGGCGGAAACCGTTGTCTCCGAAGGCTACCGCGCCGCGGGCGAGCTATGCCGCCGCGTGGTGCGCCGTCCTTCGCAATCGTCAGCGGATCTGCGCCAGCTCCGCATCGACCGGCTGCTGGCCCGCCGGCACATTGGCATTCCGCTCATGCTGGCGCTGCTGGGGCTGGTGCTGTACCTGACCATATCAGGCGCCAACGTGCCGTCTGCGTGGCTGAGCGAAACGCTGTCCGGACTTGAGCCACGCCTTTTCGCCTGGCTCCTGGGTCTGGGGGCTCCCCAATGGCTCACGGAGGCGCTGGTATCGGGCGTATACCGCGTAACCAGCTGGGTGGTGTCCGTCATGCTGCCGCCCATGGCGATCTTCTTTCCGCTCTTTACGCTGCTGGAGGATCTGGGATTCCTCCCGCGCGTAGCTTTCCATCTGGACCGCTGCTTTCAGCGCTGCCGCGCCTGCGGCAAGCAGGCGCTTTGCATGTGCATGGGGCTTGGCTGCAACGCGGTGGGCGTGATGGGCTGCCGCATCATCCAAAGTCCGCGCGAGCGTCTGATTGCTATTCTGACCAATGCTCTGGTGCCCTGCAATGGCCGGTTTCCCACACTGATCGCCTTGATTTCCATGTTTTTTGTCCTTGTTGAGGGGCCTGTGGGGTCGCTGGCAGGCGCAGCGATGATGCTTGGGCTGATCGTGCTGTGCGTGGGCGTTACGCTGGGCTGTTCCCGGCTTCTTTCCGCCACAGTGCTCAAAGGAGTGCCATCCGCCTTTGCGCTGGAGCTGCCACCCTTCCGACGTCCCAAGGTGGGGCAGGTGCTGATACGGTCCGTCTTGGACCGCACGCTCTTCGTACTGGGCCGCGCGGTCACGGTGGCCGCGCCGGCCGGCCTGGTGATCTGGCTTTTGGCGAACCTGCGAGTGGGCGATACGCAGCTATTGCGCCTGCTGGCGGACACGCTGGAGCCTGCCGGACGCTTTTTGGGGATGGACGGGGTGATTCTGCTGGCTTTCATCTTAGGCTTTCCCGCCAATGAGATCGTGCTGCCCATCATGCTGATGACCTACCTGTCCCAGGGAACGCTGGTGGAGGTGCAGGGGCTGGACAGTCTGCGTGCGCTGCTGGTCGCCAACGGATGGACGCTGACAACCGCCGCATGTGTGGCGTTGTTTTCCCTGTTCCACTGGCCCTGCTCCACCACCACCCTGACGGTTTACAAGGAGACACACAGCCTGAAGTGGACGGCCGTCGCGGTGCTTCTGCCTACGCTTACAGGGGTTACCCTGTGCGCGTTGGTATCGGCGCTGAGCCGGCTGCTGGGGGCGTAACCGCATCAAAGAAAGAGCGGAAGGGACTGGTTTTGCACCAGGTCCTTCCGCTTTTAATGTTTCGATTTTTAAAGTCACGCGGTTGTATATGCGCCGGTCTTTTGATTTTCGAGAAGGCGCATGGCCCGGTCAAAATGGCCCTGTCCGTCGCTGAGAGCCTGCGCCGCTTCCTCGCGTGATACCCCATGAAGCGCCATGAGCACCGCCACGCTCAAATCGCCATCCGCTTCATCCATCATTTTTCTGGCATAGTCCAGGTCAGGATTGCCGACCGCCTGCGCAAACAAACGAAGCATCCGGTGATTTGCTTTCACGTTGCGCGCCTTGATCATAATCATCAGATTGTCGCATGTGCGCCCCATCCGTACCATCACGGCGGTGGAAAGCATGTTCATCACCATCTTCTGGGCGGTTCCTGCCTTCATGCGTGTGGACCCCATGATAACCTCGGGTCCCGTATCTACCTCAATGGCGACATCCGCATGACGGGCCATTTCCGAATTGCGGTTGCACACAAGCGCTACCCTGCCGCATCCAAGGGACTGCGCATAGTCCAAAGCGCTTACACAGTAGGGCGTGCGGCCGCTGGCCGACGCCGCCACCACGGTGTCGGCAGGTCTGAGGCCCCACTTTTCCAGATCCATGCGCGCAATTTCCCCATGGTCTTCCAGCGCCTCCTGGGCATGGAACACAGCATCGCGGCCGCCTGCCATAACGCAGGTGATGGCATCCTCGCCGCAGCCATAGGTCGGCGGGCATTCCGCCGCGTCCATATATCCCAGCCGACCGCTGGTACCGGTGCCCACATAGACCATCCGCCCGCCTTGCTGCATTCGCTGCGCAATCAGGTCCACCGCCTTGGCAATGTCCCCGAGCACATCCGCAACACGCACAGCAACGGTCTGATCCTGCCTGTTGATGCAGCGAAGCAGTTCCAGCGTCGTCCAGGAGGACAGGCCCATGCTCTCCGGATTTCGTTGCTCGGTGGAAAGTGTTTCCAACCTGGAAATGGTTTGTTGGTCCGCTTGCATGATTATTTTCCTCCCGCTTTCATGGTGTCGGAAAATCGCTTCTGAAATTCCGCATCCACTGGAATATTCGCCAGTCTTGCCGCCTCGGCTACAGCTCCGTAAACAGGGGGCTGCTCTGCACGCATAAGAATAAAATCATCCCCCAGCCAGTCTCCGATCTTTTTTTCAAAATAACCGCCCGGCTGCCATACGCTTCCTGCCATGACCACAGGGCATACGCTCATATCCAGCCATCTGCGGGCGGCCAGAATGGCTTCGTAGAGCGATCTGGCTGCCTGATGGCACAGATCCGCCGCCACTTCATCGCCGCTCTCGGCGGTTTCAATCAGGCAGGGAGCAAAGGAGGCAATCAGCGGTCGTCCCCCCTGATAGAGCCTCTCGATCGCTTCCCAAACGGGCTCACCCAGTTTTTGCGCACATGCCCGGGTCAGCGCGGTGGGCTTTCCCCGCCCGTCCCGCGCGCGTAAAACCGCCTGGAGCGCCATGCGCCCCATATCAAAGCCGCTTCCCTCATCGCCCAGAAGGTATCCCCATCCCCCCACCTGATGCATAACGCCGTCGCGTCGGGCAAAGACGCTGGTTCCCGTTCCCGCAATGGCAACGATGCCATCCCCGTGGGCAAGCACACAACTGATCGCGTTGACAGAATCGCTGCCGTTGCCGAGATTTCGCACATTGGGCAGCTTTGACGTAAAGCACCGATGGAGGGCTTCCCGATTGCGCGCAAGCCCGCCGCCGGAAATTCCCGCATACAGGCCGTCTATCCTGGCATTCAGTCCGCCATAGGGCGACAGCAGCTCCTCAAGGATACCCAAAATGCATCCTTCCGCTTCCTCCAGGGGCCGACTGGTCGGGCTGGAAGCATCTCCGATCTTTCTGGATAGCACCGTGCCGTCGCCGGCGCAAAGCACTGCATCTGTTTTGGTACCCCCACCGTCAATGCCAACCAGGCGTATGTCCATGCTGTATTCCTCATTTCGTTGCCTGCGGCGCAAGCAATGCGACGCAGGTATGCGGCGGCAGTAGGCAGCGAATCCCGTCTGAATCCAGCGAAAGGACCCGTCCCTGCCCGTAGTCTTGCCGGGCCCCGTCATATGCCGCGTGAGCCGCCTCCCAGTCAAAGGCAAACTGTGCTTCCTGCTCCGTATCGCCAACGTTGATCAGCATCATCAGCACACTTTGGTCCCGACGCCTGCGCCACGCGCCGGCAAGAAGCGTTTCGGCGTCAAACATGATAGAGTAGCCCATTCCGGTATCGGTCAGGAAATGCGGATTCGCGCCTTCCAGCTTTGGCGGCCTCAGCATGTCGCCGTGGCTGAAAAAGTCGCGGAACTTCCAGCGTAAACCGGTCATTTCCTTCAAAAACGACATTTTTTCGGCATCGTCCACCACGTCCGCGTTGATCCAGCCCATCTGTTGGCCAAACAGCACAGCCTGTGCCAGATGGAACCTGAAATAGGGCAGGTCCTGCTTTTTGTAACCATTCGTGTTGCGTCCAAGCATGGCAATGCGGCCGGCGTAGACGGCCGGGAAAAACGGCACCAGGTTGGGCATGATCCATACCCAGGTCAGGAAGCCGTCAAATTGATCCGCATACGGTTCGGCGTTGCATTCCGTTGTGAAACCAAAGCCCTCCGGGGCCTCTGAACGCAGCCGTTCCATCAGCAGGCGGTAGCTTTCCACCCACCAATCGCCATTGCCACTGGGGTGAGCGTGCGTGGGATCGCAGCAAAGGTTGGCATTGGCAGCAGCCACCTGGTCAATATACACAGCGTCCATCACATACTCATTGGCCAACCGTTTCACAATAGCGGCAAGCTCGCGCCGCCATATGGCACTTTGCGGGCACATGACCGCAAGTTCTGCCAGCCGCCCGTCCGGCTCATGCGAAGCGTAGCTTTCGGTATAGGTGCTGCCGTCCTCTGCCTTTGCCGTCGAGGGCGCGGCGTCGGTTGCATAGCGCCCGACATCCCCCCGGCAATCGTGCGTATCCCACAGGCGGCCGTTGATATAGGGCATGACATGCACCTGATGGCAGTGCAGTGCCTCCACGCCTTCGCGCAGGCCCTCCTTCACGGGAAAATAATGGGGAAAATCGTTGTTGAAGGGAATCCAGTGCCAGTTGTACAGGTGGTATCCAATGGGCACGCCCAGCGCATCCGCAAGCTCGATGGGCTTGCGCACCCAGGCATCCCGCGGAGGCTCCTTGGCAGGCCGGATGCTGATGGGTACGGGATCGGCATCGGGGTTGTCATTGGGCATCCAGTCCATAATGTACAAAGGCACGTCGCGCATCCATGCCGGCGAATCGGGCCGTCCATGCGGCGCAAACCAGGGAGCCGTCTGCACAAAGGTGCGGTAGATTTGCGCCATATCGTACCAATCGCCTTGAAAACGCTGCCATACCAGGCAGCCTGCCAGCGAAAACGCGGTTGCGGGAACCCCCATGTGAATGGCGGGAAACTCAAACTCAAACGTACCCTGTCCATTGGGGAAGCACTGCACGCGCATCTGTTTCCGCATGGCCTGACGGTCGTGAACCGCCACGTACAGTCCGTTTCCCTGCGCTTCGCTGTACGCTCCGAAAACGGGCATCGTAAACTGAAAGCCGCTCGGATACGCTCCGGAAGCAGTGTATCCTTTTTCACAGGCCTTGCGAATCAGCGAACCGCTATGCGATGGTTCAAACAGCACCGCATCGCCGCCTGCAAAGCTGGTACCGGGATAGGTGGCGCTCAGCACCGAATAGGCCGGGTTGGCATTGAGTACGCACACCCGCCACTCGATTCGCTCGCAGGGGCAGGCCCGGGCCTCCACGGATACGCTCAGGTCGCAAATGTCCCCGGGGCCGTCCAGCCAGATGCGCATGATGGTTTCATTATTTGCCACCCGAACGTGCCGCCAACCCCGCTCGGAAGTAAACGTATGAATCGACCCATCCTCCGTTTTCCGCACAGTGAGCCGCGTCAAAGGCAGAATGGAGGCCGTTTCGTCGGCTCTGCCGTCCGTCAGGGAAAGCCCCATGAGCGTGAGGCCGTCCTCGCGGACGGCGACCGCCGCCTCGAGGGAACCGCTCTTCAGCCGTTCCATGCGGCCACGCGGCAGAGTCTGCGCGGTCCCGTCCTTCGCCCCTTCTTCAGGAGGGCAGGGCGTGCCTGTGCCAAAGGCAAGCGTCATTTGAAGCGGACGGCTTTCGTTCGCCAGGCTGATATCCATTTCCGGACAAATGCTGCCGATCGGTGAGAAGGTCCCCAAAAAGGATTCGTCTTGCGCAACGTCAGAGGAGGATACAATCCATTCCGGGGTCAGGGATTCGCCCTTGCACTCCGGCGTCCAGAGGGCTTCGCCACAGCCGCCCATGGCCGCCCAGGCCTGTCCCCTGGCGACGGCAACCGAGCCAAAGCGCAGGGAATGCGCCGCATTGGGCAGCACGCAGTCCGGTCCAAAGCCGTAGATCCGGTCACAGCCAGGCCCGTACAGCTTCCACTGCATCCAGTGAAGGGTATGGCAGATCCACGGGTTTTCCGCTGCAAAGGAAGTGCGGGCAGATATCCGCGCGCCTTTCACCTGAAAGCGGTAGTGAACCATTAGTGCGGGCACCGGAGCCTTTGTTTCGCAGTTCACCGGGCAGGTGTGCAGGGTGATCCCATCGGGGTGCTGTTCAACCTTTGTGCCCTCATGAAACAGCCAAAACCGGCCCTTGTGCTGCGTTTCCAGGCAAAAAGAGCTGGGATGGTCCTCCGTGTTATCCAGCATGTCTTGGGCATACAGCTTCCACAGGCAGCCGTCATGTTCGGCTTCAAGGCGCAGACAATGGTTTTCCTTTTCCAGCCTGAGGCACAGATGCCATCCATCTTCGGCTTCAAACTTCCACATCTGGTCCATCCCGGAGCTCCTTTCCCTGTCTTCTGCGGCCCGGGCGCAAGGCCCAGGCCGCAGGTAGTTTTTCCGTTACTGAGCCTGGTTTGCCTGCTGGGCCTGCCAAGCAGCCGTTGCTTCCGCCTCGAACTCGAGGCCGCCTTCATTGTTCCAACGTTCCACAAAGGCGTTGTACTCTTCCTCCACGTCGCCCGTGGTTACAATCAGCTGAGCGAGCGCCTCACGGGTGATTTCCATAAGGCCGGTGCCGTATTCGATTTCGGATTGCAGCGCGCTATAGATCACCGGATGGTCGATCGCGTTTGCCCTGGCCAGTTCCTGACCTTCGCGGGTCAGGGTGTTGAGGGTGCGCACCTCGCAGTTGTCCTCAATCAGCTTCAGCCAATAGGTATAACCGCCATTGGCGCGATGAATCGCGTCGTCGGTATACTCGCCCAGGCGGCGGTATACGCCATTCTCCTCGTCAACCCACTCGTACATCAGGCCTTCCACGCCCAGGTAGGTCAGTTCGTCGCCTTCCTGCGTATAGAGGTAATCCATCAGGTGAATGGCCGCTTCGGGGTTTTCGCAGGTGGAGGAAACCACCCAGCCCTGCATCATGTTGGGGTACTGCTTGGGAGAGCCGCCGATGCCGTCCGGGCCCACGATGTTGGCAAAACCGAATACCTCGGCCGGATCTTCAGGCATATCTTCGGTGTAGCGTCCCGGATACCAGTTGTTGGTGGGGCCCACACTCTGGAAGCCGTACACGCCGCAGCGGCCGGTCCAGAGACGCTCGTGAGCGGTCATGGCGGGCATGGTAGCAAAGTCGGGGTCCATCACGCCATTTTGGTACAGCTTGCGCAGGTATTCAATGGCCTGAAGGTAGGTGGGCGCCTTCATGTAGGTGGTGACGGTGCCATCCTCCATGAGGTAGTTCTTTTCAAAGCAGATGCCAAAAGCGCCGAACAGGTTGTCCCACTGCATGTACTGCGCCATGGGCATGACGATGCCCACGGTGTCCTGCTGGCCGTTGCCATCGGGATCGTCGTAGGTGAAAGCGTAGAGCACGTCGTAGAGGCTGTCCAGATCGGTGGGCATTTCAAGGCCCAGGTTTTTCAGCCAGTCCACACGCACATTCAGGTTCGAGGTATAATCGGTGCTTCCGCTGAGCATGAGATAGGTGTTTCCATCAATCTGATTGGCCGGAGCCTGAGGCAGAATGTCGCCAACTTCCGCTAGGATGTTGGGGCCATACTCCGCCAGCAGGTCGTCCAGAGGCATAACCATGCCTTCCTCGATAAACTGCTGCATGTCCGAAATGTTGTCCACGCGGAACAGGTCCGGCAGTTCGCGCGAGGCAATCATGGTGTTGAGCTTGGTTTCCTCGTCGCCGGGAGCCGCCTGGATCACGTTGAGCCGCACGCCGGTCGCCTCTTCAATGGCATCCAGCACAGGGTTGTCGGCATTGGCGGTCGTTCCTGAGAAGGTGAGGTACAGGGTAACCTCAGGCACCGCCTCGTCGGCCAGAGCGGGGAGCGCAATAGCCAACGCCATCACAGCAGCCATCACAAGTGCCATTAAACGGGTTCTCTTCATGGGATAAACCTCCTTTTATTTATTTAACCCTTTACTGCGCCTACCGTAATGCCCTTGGTGTAGTAGCGCTGCAAAAAGGGATAAACCACCAGGATGGGTATCACCGATACGGCAATGGTCGTCATCTTTACCGTTTCCTCCGTCAGCCTGTTTGCATCCGACCCGGCCACTCCGGCGATGGAATCCATTGCGCCTGCGGAGGCCAGCAGGTTGCGCAGATAGATTTGCAGCACCTGCAACTCATCGGAGTTGGTGTACAAAAGGCAATCAAGATAGGAATTCCAGTTGGCGATGCCGTAGAACATGGCCACGGCTGCCAGAGACGGTGCCGAAATCGGCAAAATGATGCGAAACAACACAATAAAGGGATTGGCTCCATCAATGTAGGCGCTTTCTTCCAGCGATTCAGGAAGCTGCTGAAAGTAATTGCGCAGAATAAACATGTTGTAGGCGCTCATGGCGTTTGGAAGGATCAGCGCAAGAAAGGTATCCAGCAGTCCCAGGTCCTGAACCACCAGGAACGTGGGAATCAGTCCGCCATTAAAGAGCATGGTGAAGAAAATCATCATGGAAAAAAACTGACGTCCCCGCATGCGCTTGAGCGAAAGAGGAAAGGCGGTGAGCGCCGTGAGCAATACGCTTAGCAACGTGCCAAACAAGGTGCGAAGGATGGTATTGGAGTAGGCGACGTAGATTTGCCGGGTTTTGAAAATCATGGAATAGCTCAGGAAAGTCGGGCTGCGGGGGACCAGAAAAAGTCCGCCGGTCATGGCCTCCCGCGAATCGCTGATGGAATACATCAGCACATGCCAGAACGGATAGATGCAGGCGAAGGCAAACAGCGTCAGCAGAAAAATGATGATACCATGTCCTACGCGCTCGCCCATGGTGCGTTTGATCTTCATGCCCATTCACGCCCCTTTCCTCACATGATCCCGCTTTCGGTGTCAATTTTCTTGGCAATATAATTGGTGACCAGCACCAGCACAAGCCCGATGGCAGACTGGAACAGGCCGGCGGCCGTAGCCTCAGAGAACTTGCGGCTTTCCATGCCCAGCCGGTATACATAGGTGTCGATGATATCCGCTACCGATACAACCAGATAATTGGAAATCGCAAAGATCTGGTCAAATCCTGCGTACATCATTTCGCCCACACGGAAAATCAGCAGCACCACGATAGTGGACCTTAGCGACGACAGCGTAATATGCCACAGCTGGCGCCAACGGCCGGCTCCGTCAATCTGGGCCGCTTCATAAAGTTCCTGATCAATTCCCGCAATGGCTGCAAGATATACGATGGTTCCAAAGCCGCCGCTTTTCCACAGGTAGGAAATCAAAATGACCGCACGGAAGCTGTTTTTATCCGCCAGAATATTGGGTACCGGCCCTTCCAGGCCAAAACTGCGCATCACGCCCACAATTACCCCGCTGGATGTGCTGAACATGGCATAAAGAAGTCCGTTGATGACAATCCAGGAAATAAAATTGGGCAGGATCACCGCCGTCTGGATTCCTTTTTTGGTAAACTTATGCCGTACTTCATTAATCATCAGAGAGAGGATGATGGGAGTGGGAAAGCCGAAAATCAGTTTTTCAATGCTGATGATAATATTGTTTTCCAGCGCGCGCCGAAAATCCGCCCTTGCAAACAGCTTGACAAAGTTATCCATGCCGCACCACGGCGAATCCTCAAATCCCTTGAATATGCTGTAATTTTTAAAGGCGATGGTTACACCGTACATGGGAAGATACTTAAATATGATAATGTAGATCAACCCCGGGAGCAGCATGGCGTACAGCCACCAGTCTCTGCGCACATCGCGCCGCAGCCTGTCCAAATAGTGGTTTTTTCCTGTAATGCCCTTTAGCATACGGCCATTCCCTCCCAAAAATAGTTTATTTACATTTTAAAACTTATTTCGTAATTATATTATACTATTTTATTGAATGTGTCAATTGTTTTTTAAAAATAATTTATACCCTTCATTCCATCCGAAATCATTTCAAACGTAGTATATTGACTATTAATCGTAATTTTGATACAATTAGACCACGTGACCGTTAAAGTTTTTTCGAAAGGAGGGATTGACCTCGATGGAGCCTTATGAGGATCAGATTCAGCAGATCTACCCCTCCCTTTCCAAAGGCGAACGCAAGGTGGCTGATTATGTGCGTGAAAACATGTCTGCCGTATTGCGCATGACCATTCGCGAATTGAAGGACGCCGTTGGCGTGAGCGAACCGACTGTGTTTCGCTTTTGTCAGGCGATGGGCTATTCGGGCTTTAAGGATTTTAAGATTTCCATGGCGCAGGGGTATTCATCCTATAATGAATACTTCTTTCACACGGACGCCGAAAACAACGCAACCGAGCTTCAGGCGTTGATTCGCAAAACCTTGTACTCCGAGAGTCATGTTATCGAAACCACCATGCGTTTTCTGGATGAAACCCTTCTGGAGGCCGCCTCCAGGCAGCTCATTGCCTCCCGGCGGATCTGTTTGTTTGGTGTGGGCACCTCGTTTACCATCTGCAATGACGCGCAGCGCAAGCTGACGCGTCTGGGGCTGAGCGTCTGGACCTACAATGAGTTTCACAGCAGCATGATGCTCATCAGCACGATGAACGAAAACGACGTGGTTTTTTGCATATCCCATTCAGGCATCACGCCCGAAACGGGCGAAATTCTCAAAATTGCGCATGCAAAAGGAATCCATACCATCCTGATGACCTCCTTTCCCAACACGCCCATGTGCAAATATGCGCAAATCATTCTGCGCACCTACGGACAAGAGGTATCTACCAACCGTACTGCCATGACCTCACGCATCGGCCAGCTTGCCGTGGTAGACGCGCTGTACGTGACACTGGTGCATCTGATGGGGGAAGATGTGGTCAATTTTATGGAGCAGACAGTACGCGACACCTACCAGCGGTAGGCGCTGGTGCAAGGCAGAAAGGAAGGATTTTTTATGGCTATGTTGGCGCTCACTCCTCCGATGGGCTGGAATGCATGGAACTACTTTGGTCCAAAAGGCATCAACGAGGAGGTGGTACGTCAAACCGCAGACGCCATGGTCGCCAAAGGCTATCGTGACGCCGGTTATACCCTTGTCTCCGTGGACGATTGCTGGATGTCGCTGGAGCGTGACAGCAGCGGACGGCTCCAGCCCGATCCGCAGAAATTCCCCTCCGGCATGAAGGCCCTGGGAGATTATCTGCACGAGCGGGGATTGCGTTTTGGCCTGTATGCGGGCGCCGGGGTTTTAACCTATGCGGGACGCGCGGGCAGCTTTGGTTACGAGCGTATAGACGCCCGGACCTTTGCCGAATATGGCGTTGATCTGCTTAAGTATGACTTTGGCTATGTGGCGCCGGGAGCAAGCGCCCCTCATCTGTTCCGCAGGATGGGACAGGCGCTGCGCGAAAGCGGCAGGGACATCATTTTGTCCGGCTGCCTGGGGCGCAAAACGGTCACCGAATGGATGAAAACCGCTGGCGCCAGCATGTGGCGGCTGTCCGGCGATATCAAGGACAGTTGGGAGTCAATCGTAACCGTTGCCAAAAACGCCATTGAAATGGGCCCTATCGCCGGCCATGGCGCATGGAATGATCCCGATATGATGGTTGTGGGCCTCAAAGGCGAGGGATATGTGGGCCAGATCGGCGGAGGATGCACCGTAAATGAATATAGCGCGCATTTTTCGCTGTGGTGCATGCTTTCTGCCCCGCTGCTGCTGGGGCACGATGTGCGCAAGGACATGCCGGAAATTGATGAGATTGTGCTCAATCGGGAACTCATCGCCATCAACCAGGATGACCTGGGGGTGCAGGCATACGCTCTTCCGCCCATGAGCAACGGTGATATCGTGCTGGCCAAACCGCTGTATGGCGGCGACATCGCGTTCTGTCTCCTGAACGAAACCGATGCCGCAAAACAGATGATCCTTTCCTGGGACTACTGCGGCTGGGAAATGACCGATACCATCCACCTGCGCGATGTCACCGCCCATCGGGATTTGGGAAACTTCCTGCACGGAGCGCATTTTGACGTACCCGCACATAGCGCTATCGTATTGCGTGCGCACCGGGTTTGACGAAACAATTCAAAAAGCCCTGACAGGCATCCTCTGAAAACGGCCCTGTGGCGGCATTGCAAGCGGGCGGACGCGTAAACCAGCGTCCGCCCGCTCTGTTCTGTTTGTCAGCATTACTTTTTGTCGAGCACTTGTCCCATCATCTGGTCCACCATGCTCAGCATGCGGGGCAGATGGAAGGGGCCCTTAAACGTGCTGCCCTTGGTGGAGGGCATCGTGGGCTTGCCGTCGCGGCGCAGGTATCCGTACCACTCGCCATATTCCGGGTCGCTGAACACGCGCTTGCAGTATTCCAGCGTTTTGGTGAACCAGTCGTAATACTTCTCGTCGCCGGTATCGCGATAGGCCATCATGGAGGCGATGAGGATTTCGTCATGCGGCCACCACAGCTTCATATCGTGTTCATAGGCTTCGGGGGGCAGTCCCTTGCAGTCGATAAAATAAAGGAGGCCGCCGTATTCCTTATCCCATCCCGCTTCGATGGCATCGTTAAACACGCCTTCCGCCATGGCGTGCAGCTGCTTGTCGCCCAGGTAGTTGGCATACTCCATCAAAAACCAGCTGCACTCGATATCATGGCCCGGATTGACCACGCGGCCCTCGGTCACATCGCCGCGGAATTCGCCGTTGGGACCGACGCTTTCCAGCGTGCAGTGCATCTCCGGCTTGCGGTGGTATTTGAAAATCTCCTCCACGCACTCGCGGGAACGCTCGTTGTACAGGGCGGCGTTGTCCGGGTCTGTGCGGCGCAGCACGGAACTGATATTGAGGTAGATCATGGGGTTGGCCAGAGCACGGCCCGGGCGCGTAGCCGGGTCGGTTTTGGGACCCATGCCCACAGGGTCCTCCATCAGGCCCTGATTCAGCTTCCAGATGAGGTCATAGGCATCGCGTGCCCGCTGCATGCAGGCCGCATCGCCGGTAAGCGCGGCATATTCGGCGTTTGCGATGGCGTAAAACCCTTCGGAGAAACAGTAACGGCGCTGGCGCAGGGGCTTTCCGTCCGCGGTGACGGTAAAGTACATGCGGTTGCCCTTGTCGCGGTTGATGCAATGCGCCTCCATGAAGGCAAGGCAGCTCTGCGCCAGCTCCAGCCATTCCTGCCTCACGCCATAAACGCCGCAGAGATAGGAAAAGGTCCAGGCGCAGCGCCCCTGCATCCACACGCTCTTGTCGGTGGAATATACCTTTCCCTTGCGGTCCAGGCAGGTATAGACGCCGCCATGCTCATGGTCCCAGCCATTTTTCACCCAAAAATCCGTGCAGCGTGCCAGTTCTGCTCTGATCCATTCCCTTTGGGACTGAAAAATCGTTCTGTCCATGCAAGGTTCCTCCTTTTAGTACTCCTCAAAGCTGTTGAGTCCGGAATATTTGCCGGAGGCAAAATGTGCCTCCATGGCTTTTGCAAAGGCTTCATAGTCGTGCCGCTCCAGCGCATCGACGATGGCCTCGTGCTTGCCGATGGTATCATCCAGGTGCTTGCTCTTTTCCTCCCGCTGAAAATTCTCATCCACCGACCAGATGGCCTCCAGCAGGGAATTGAGAACGCTGTTGTTCAGATGCCGGAACAGCGTCATATGAAAAACCTTGTCATCTGCATGGAAAAAAATCCGCTGCTCCCACTTGGCCTTGATGGCCTCCAGACTCTCGCGGATGTTGCGGATATCCTCGCTGGTCAGGGCGAGATAGGCCTGGCGCATGTAGCTGAGCTCAATCGCCTTGCGAATCATGAGCATTTCCTGAATGGGCTTGCGCTCCTCGCCTACGGTAAAAAACAGCACGTTTTGAAAAATGAAATCCAGATTGAATTCCTTCACCACCGTGCCGCGTCCGGGACAGGACTGAATCATGCCCATCAGCTCCATGCTTTTGATGGCTTCCCGCAGCACGTTGCGGCTGACGCCGAGCATCTGGCACATGGCCTGCTCCGTCGGAAGCGAATCGCCTGCTTTCAGCTCATGTGTGATAATATAGCTGCGAATTTCGCGAAACGTTTGGATATACAGCTTATCCTCTTTCAAGTTCCTCATGGCATGCCCTTTCAGGATGGATGTTGCATTGGGATGTCCTCTGAATTGTACAGCATAGCGTTTATCTTTGTCAATTCCCATTCCCAAACCATGCTTTCCGCTAAAATATGCAATTCTCACAATGCAAAATCAAATTTCAACGAAGAAACACACAAAAAGCAGTTGACAGCATTTGTAGTTTGTAGTACATTTAGTTCGGCCTTCCAAATGCGGAATTTCGCCGAGGAAGAAAATGAGACCGTTTTCCAAAAAAACATTGCAAGGAGGAACCCATCCATGAAAAAGCTGTTCGCGCTGCTTCTGTGCCTCATGATGGTGCTGCCCATGGCGTCCCTCGCTGAGGAAAAGGTGGACATCACCCTGTGGACCTATCCCATCGGCAACTGGACCAACGCCGAAACGGTGGATGCCATCATCGCCAATTTCAACGCCGTGTATCCCAACATCAGCGTGACGGTTCAGTACCTTGACTATCAGTCCGGCGACGATCAGGTGACCAGCGCCATTGAGGCCGGCACCACCCCGGACATCATCATGGAAGGCCCGGAGCGTCTGGTGACCAACTGGGGCGCTGCCGGCAAGATGCTGGACCTGAGCGACCTGTGGACCGAGGAGGCCCTGGCCGACATCAGCGCCACCAGCGAGGCCGTCGTGGCCGCATGCAAGGGCGTGGACGGCAAGTACTACGAGTACCCGCTGTGCATGACCACGCACTGCATGGTCATCGACCGCGCCGCTTTTGAAGCCGCCGACGCGCTTCAGTATCTGGACGAGGAGACCCGCACCTGGACCACCGACGGCTTTGTAAGCGCCCTTCGCGCGCTGACCGAGGCGGGCTTCTATCCCACCGGCATCGTGTACTGCGGCGGGCAGGGCGGAGACCAGGGCACGCGCGCCCTCGTCAACAACCTCTACTCCGGCCAGTTCACCAATGCCGACCACACCGCCTACACCGCCGACAGCGAGGAAAACATCAAGGGCCTCCAGCTGCTGGTGGACCTGGTCAACGAGGGCGTTCTGACCGCCGATCCCTCCATCGTGGCGGGCGATGAGATCGCGCTGTTCTGCAACGGCACGGCCAAGATGAGCTTCTGCTGGAACGCCTCCGCGGCCGTGAGCAACAAGGCCTCTCTGGCCGAGGGCATCGATCCCCTGCCCATGGCCTTCCCCTCCGATGACGGCGTGCCCGAGCTGTGCGGCGGCATCTGGGGCTTCGGCATCTTCGACAACGGCGACGAGGCCAAGGCCGCTGCCGCCAAGGAATTCATCAAGTTCGTCTGCGACGACGCCGAGCAGGGCCCCCAGAGCGTGTATGCCACGGGCTTCTTCCCGGTGCGCGCCTCCTTCGGCGACATCTACACCGGCACCGACAAGGCCGAGAACGCCGAATTCGCCATCTTCATGCCCTATCTGGGCGACTACTACAACGTGACGCCCGGCTGGAACACCCAGCGCACCGAATGGTGGAACATGCTGCAGCGCATCTTCGCGGGCGGCGACGTGGCGACCGAGGTGGGCGTGTACGTGACCAACTCCAACGCAAGCATCACCCAGTAAGCCCGTGCACTTAGCCATGGCGCTCCCCCGTTCCCCACGGGAAGGGGGAGCGCCATGCTGTCAACGAGGGGGTACCTGCATGCAAAAAACCGTCAGCATTTCCCGTGAGCTGAAAGCCACGCGGCGCCGTGAGAACGTTGCGGGCTATCTGTTCATGGCGCCCAGCCTGCTGTTTTTCCTGGGGTTTGTCATCTTCCCGATGGGCATGTGTCTGGTGACCAGCGCGTTCAACTACACCATGACCGACTTCAGCTTCATCGGGCTTCAAAACTACGCCGAGCTTTTCTCGGACGCCATCTTCGGAAAGTCCCTCGTCAACACCGTGATCATCGTGGTTGCCAGCGTGCCCACCGTGTGCTTCTTCTCGCTGTGGGTGGCATCGGTCATCTACAGGCTCCGGGACGTGTACACCTCGTTTTACCGCTGCGTATTCTACCTGCCGGTGGTTACCGGCTCCGTGGCCGTGACGGTGGTGTGGAAGTGGATGTTCAACCCCTATTACGGCCTGCTCAACTACGTCTTTAAGGAGCTGGGCATCCTCTCGCGCAACCTCAACTGGCTGGGTTCGCCCGACACGGCGCTGTGGTGCATCATCCTGATTCTCTTCACCACGTCCATCGGCCAGCCCATCGTGCTCTACGTCTCGGCGCTGAGCAATGTGGACCATTCGCTGGTGGAAGCCGCCGAGGTGGACGGCGCGACCAACATGCAGGTGTTCTGGCGCATCAAGTGGCCGCAGATCATGCCCACCACGCTCTACATCCTGGTCATCACCACCATCAACAGCTTCCAGTGCTTCGCGCTGATTCAGCTGCTGACCTCGGGCGGTCCCAACTACGCGACCAGCACCATCATGTACTACATCTACTACGAAGCCTTCAAGCTGCAGCGCTATGGCTACGGCAGCGCCATGGGCGTGATCCTGGCCATCATCATCGCGGTGTTCAGCGCGCTGCAATTCCGTCTGGCCAAGAGCGATCAGTAAGGGAGGAAGCAGAATGGATCACAGCGTTCAAAAGACCACTCCCTACAGGGTGATCAGCGTCCTCCTGCTGGTCGTGCTGGCGGTGTTGATGATCTTCCCGCTGTACTGGATCATCACCGGGTCCTTCAAGGACGCGCGCACCATCAACAGCGCCACGCCCGTCTGGTTTCCCGTAAACCCTACAACAGACAATTACACGCGCCTGTTTGAGCGTCCCGCTGGGATCTGGATGTTCAACACCGTGTTCATGTGCGTCATGAGCATGCTGCTCACCTGCGTGGCCGCCGCCATGGGCGGTTATGCGCTGGCCAAGAAGCGCTTTACGGGCCGTGTGGTGCTCTTCAGCGTGTTTGTGTGCGCCATGGCGCTTCCCAAGCAGGTGATATTGATCCCGCTGCTCAAGGAAATGGCGTTCCTGAACCTGCACAACACCCTGTGGGCGGTCATCTTCCCAACGGTGGGCTGGCCCTTCGGCGTGTTCCTGATGAAGCAGTTTTCCGAAAACATCCCGGGCGAAATGCTGGAGGCGGCGCGCATCGACGGCGCGGGCGAGGCAAGGACCTTCGTCAACATCGTCTTTCCCATGATCAAGCCCGGCGTCGGGGCGCTGGCGATCTTCACCTTCATCACCGCCTGGAACGACTACTTCCTCCAGCTCATCATGCTCAACGACATGGATGTGCTGACCATCTCTCTGGGCATTGCCAAGCTGCAAAGCGAGCTGAGCACCGATTACGGCCTGATTATGGCCGGAGCGGCGCTGGGCAGCGTTCCGATCATTCTGATTTTCCTGATGTTCCAGAAGTTCTTTACCCGCGGCATCACCATGGGCGCGGTAAAGGGCTGATACCGACCGACAAAGGGGGCAACAAGCCATGGACATTGAAAGATACCGGGGCGTCATCCCCGCCTTCTATGCCTGCTACGACGAAGCGGGACAGGTGAGCGTGGAGCGCACGCGCAGGCTGGCGCGGCATCTGGTCAACAAGGGCGTCAAGGGGCTGTACGTGGGCGGCTCCTCGGGCGAATGCATCTATCTGGAGAAAGAAGAGCGCATGGCCATCCTCGAAGCCGTCATGGCCGAGGTGAAGGGCGAATGTACCATCATTGCGCATGTGGCCTGCAACAACACCCACGAAAGCTGCCAGCTTGCCGCCCATGCCGAAAGCTTGGGGGTGGATGCCATCGCCAGCATCCCGCCCATCTACTTCCATCTGCCGGACCATGCCATCGGGGCCTATTGGAACGCCATTTCCGCCGCCGCGCCGCATACCGACTTCATCATCTACAACATTCCCCAGCTGGCGGGCGTGGCGCTGAGCGTGCCGCTGCTGCGTGAGATGCGCAAGAACCCGCGCGTGATCGGCGTCAAGAATTCCTCCATGCCCACGCAGGACATCCAGATTTTCAAGGCTGAAGGCGGGGAGAACTTCGTGGTCTTTAACGGGCCGGACGAGCAGTTTGTCGCGGGACGGGCGATCGGTGCGGATGGCGGCATCGGCGGCACCTACGCGGTGATGCCCGAACTGTTTCTGGCCATGGACCGGCTGATCCGTGAAGGCAGGCTGGAGGATGCCCGCAAGATACAGTACGCGGCCAACGACATCATCGCCCAGCTGTGCGCCTGCCACGGCAACCTCTACGCCGTGATGAAGAAGGTGCTTGAGAAGCGCGAGGGCCTGCTGCTGGGCAGCGTGCGCGCGCCTCTTTCCCCCATTTCGGAGGCGGACCTGCCGCAGATCGAAAAATGCGCCGCCATGATTGATGACGCGGTGCGTGCGATTGGGGCGTAAACGCAGCGCAGGGAAAAGAATATGCAAAGGCGGCCACGAGGGTTTTTCCCTCCGGCCGCCTTTGTTTGCCTGCGTGTCAGGACCGTTTTGTGCCCGCGCGCCGACCTTGCTCGATTTACCGGCATGCTGCAAAGCGCCCACAGGCAACGCGATTTTGTCCTCACCCTGCATCGGATTGCAGGTGTCTCCTCTCGGCATCCCCCGGCAGGATGGCGCCGCTCACTGGGCTGCGCAAATCCCGTCCAGCGCGGCGGCAAACTCCTCCGCCGTCATTTCCCCCAGTGCGAACTGTGAGCGCAGCTTCTCCTGCTTCGAATAAGCGTCGGTTGTATGGATGGGATTGGTGCAAAAATACAGCCATTCGGGCCGGTAGGCATCCTGCCATTCACGGGTGAGCACATAGCCGTCCATGCCCTCGGGCGGGGTAAACTGGCTTTCGGGAATGTCCCGGTACAGCCTGCTGTTGCGACGTTCCTCGCCGGTCTTGTACGTCTGGCTGGCGATAAAGTCCATGGCGATGTCCGCATAGGGGCTGTCCTTGCGCACGACGAACAGAAAGCCGTAGCCTTTGATGCGGGCCGGCTCGTCCGCGGTCAGGCGCATGGGAAAGGCATTGGTATACAGGTCCTCAGGGCCGCCATAGCCGGTTCCGCCGTTGAACAGCTCATCATAGAGCGAAAGCGAGGCGGTTCCGGGCTCTTTTTCCGCCTTGACCAGGGCCCGGCCCGTCTCGCGGGCCCGGTCGGCCAGCGCGATAAATGCAGGCGTGTTGAAAACCAGTGCTTCGCCCGCCGACTGATGACGCATGCTCCAGATATCCAGCAGCAGATCGGTCAGCCAGAGGGTGTAGCGCCGGTCATTCATCAAATAGCCGCAGGAGCGGAGCGCGTTCAGGCGGATGTCACCCACTTCCCCCGCCTCCACCCTTTCGGCCCACCGGCCGGCGAAGTCCAGCAGTTCCTCGTAGCTTTGAGGCGCGTCTGCGGCGTTCAGTCCCGCCGCTTCCCACGCCGCGGGGATCACATGCATGCCAAGGCCGTACACGCCATACAGCACGCCGTACATCCCGCCGTCCTTGCCGGTCACGAACGACTGGAACGGCTCGTACATCTGCGAAAGGGCGGCGCGAATGCCCTGATGGCCGCTCAAGTCTTCCACCAGACCGCTTTTGAGGACTTTTTCAAAATCGCACAGGGAGCTTTCCAGCAAGAGCAGGTCGGGGCTGTCCTCGCTTTGCAGGGCGTCGAGCACCCGTCCGGTATGCGCTCCGCCTGTTCTCCAGGAATCGGCTGTATCATAGAGGTTTTCATACTTGATGTCGGGGTGATGTTCCTCAAGCCAGTCCTCCACCAGATTCATGGCGTTGGTCACGAAGCGGAAGGGGGCTGCTTCAGCGCAGGCATGCGTGAACAGGGATATGCCCGTGCACAGGACCAGTGCCAAAGCGATGATACGTTTCATAAGACCCTCTCCTTCTTTTTTGTTTCATTCGGGGCACGAGCCCGTTATTTCTCCCGGCAGATCTCATCCAGCGTGGCGGCAAATTCCTCCGCCGTCAATCCGCCTCCGGCAAACCGGTACATGGCCCCTTCGGACCGCTGAACCTGGCGGGCCTGGAAAAACGGCTCCACATCGAAAAACAGCCATTCGGGTCGGTACTGCTCCTGCCACTTACGGGTCAGGACATCGCCATTCGGGTTATAGGAAAAGTCGGGCGTGCCGTACTGGCTTTGCGCAACCTCCCTAAACAGCATGCATCTGCGGGGCTGGCCATCTTCGGGACATGTCAGGCCGGCAATCAACTCCCGGCAGATCTGCGCGTAGGGGCTCCCCTTTCGCACGATGTAGAGAAAGCCATAGGCGCTGATGCGGACGGGCTCATCCGCCGTGAGCCGCATGGGAAAGGCGTTGGTATAGAAATCTTCGGGGCCATAGCGCACATTTCCGCCGTTGATGTAGAGCGAGAGCGAGGCCGCGCCCGGCTTTCTTTCCACTTGGACCAGCGCGCGGCCCAGCTCGCGGGCACGGTCCGCCAGGGCGATAAACTCCGGCGTGTTGAAGCGGAACGCCTCGCCCGCCTCCTGCTGCCGCATGGCCCAGCAGCGCCACAGGAGGCCCGTCAGCCAGAGGGTGTAGCGGCGCTCGTCCCGTGGATATCCGGCAAACTGGATCGTGTTCAGCCGCACGTTTCCCACGCTTCCGGCCTTAACCAGCTCTGTCCACTTTCCGGCGAAGTCCAGCAGCTCCTCATAGCTGCGGGGCGCCTCCACCGCCTCCAGGCCCGCCGCCTCCCACGCGGCGGGGTCGATCAGCGTGGGGCTTCCATGGACCCGCTCAAACATGCCATAGATGGCCCCGTCCTCGCCGCTGACGAAGCGCTGAAACGGCTCGTACTGCTGCGAAACGCCCCTGCGGATATCCTCGTTGCCGCTCAAGTCCTCCACAAGCCCGCTGCCCAGCACCCTGGCCAGGTCGTATGCGTTGCTGTCCAGCAGGTACAGGTCGGGGCCGTCCCCGCTTTCCAGCTCACCCAGCAGGCGATCCGTCAGGCTGTCGTATTCTCCGGGAGAGTAGTCATAGTCAGAATGCAGGTTTTGAGAGGGAATTTCGGGATAATGCTCCTTGAGCCAGGCCGCCGCCTCCCCATTGTCATTGACCAGAAAGCGAAGGGGACGCGTTTGTGCCAGGGCGGACGCAGCAAAGGACAGCAGCAGGCATAGAAGCAACGTTATGGCGATGATGCGTTTCATTTGCATGCTTCTCCTTTCCCCTGAAAATGAGTGCAAAAAGCCGGGCAGCCCAGCCGCCCGGCTCAGGCAGGTCACTTCAGCGATACAATCGTCTCGCCGCCCACGACCGTCACTTCATCGGGCAGCGCCTCCAGCGAGGCGGGTACCTCCAGTGTCACCACGGGCAGCGCCTCCGCGTCAGGACAGATGGACAGGCTTAACCCCATCGGCAGCGGCGCGCCGTCCGCGTCGCAGATGCTCAGGGTATGCAGCACGTCCATCGCCTCTTCCTTGGTCATCCCATTGGGGGCGGTGAAGGTGGCGCAAAGGTACACGCCGGTCGCGTAGCGCTCGCCGTGCACGCTTTCCAGCGCTAGGCCGTCAAAACTGGCTTTCTCCTGCGGCAGGTAGGTCTTTTCCTCCAGCAGCGGGGCTACGGGCAGCGTCACTTTCTCCCGCGTTTCCCACTTTTCCAACGCCTCGCCCGTGGCGGGGTCAAACTGCGTAACGGCCATGTACAGCGTGGCGTTCACGTCGCCGTCCGCGCTTCCCGGAGCCAGCATGGGCATGTTGAAGTACACGATGGTGCCGTCCTCATTCCACAGGGCATCCTCCATGGAGGAACCCAGATCGCTTTCCGGGGGCAGCTCCACCAGCGCGCGCACGCCATAGAGGGGCAATTCCAGCTCCTGCGCCGCCTCCAGCCACGTCATGGAGTGGTCGGTGAGCGAATAGCGGCTGGCAACGGTATCGCTGATGGCACTGATGGATTCGTACACATTGGTATCGTCGGCGTAGAGCGCCTCGCCGTCATCCGTCAGGCTTACGGCGGCGGAGCTGAGCACGATGCGCCTGTCCGTAAGCAGCTGCTGATAGGTAAAGGTCATGGGTCCCACTTGACAGGTCTTTGGCTGGCTGGACTCAAGCGCTTCCTGCGCCACCCGTGGCACGGCAATGCCGTACTGTTGACTGAAATACTCAATCCAGCCCAGCCTTACGGCGGCATAGGCCACCGCCATGGCCGCGAGCAGGATGACGGCCGCAATCAGCGCGGCCCGGTAGGAAACTCGTTTCACTGGCTTCTCCTCCCTGACGGAGCGGGCGGCATCCATCAGTGCGCGATGGCAGGCCTCCGGGACGGGATGAAAGGCCTGCTTCAGATCCAGATGTTCCAAATCGCGTTTCATTCTGCCTCCAGCTCCTTTCTGAGTTGTTCCCTCGCGTTGTGAAGCCGGCTTCGGACGGTGGACTGGGGAAGGCACAGCGCATCGGCAATCTCGGCATAGCTCATGCCCTCGGCATAGTGCAGCACCAGAGGCAGGCGCAGGCGCTCGGGAAGTTGCTCAAGCGCCATGGCCAGCGCGGGGTCCTCTGGCGGCACAGACTGTTCCGGGATTTCCTCCATGACAACGATGCGCCGGTGCCTGCGACGGGTGTCGTAGCAGGCATTGATGAGGATGCGTGTCACCCAGGTGCGGAAATAGCGGGTCTCACGCAGGGTATGGCGTTTTTCCCAGGCCTTCAGCGCCGCGTCCTGCAACGCATCACAGCAGGCGTCGTCATTTTGCAAAATGGTGTAGGCTACGCGGTAGAGCATGGCGTGATGCGTCTGAAGCTCTTCCACAAAGAAGTCCTTGTCCATTCCCCCGCCCCCTTCGTAACGTTACATCCTTTAGACGGTTCAGGGCATAGAATCGTCAGTGCCACCGAAAATTTTCTTGGTTCATGAAGCGTTGCCCTGCCAGACGGGGAAGAAAAAAAGGTACTCCACCGCCGGCTTTTCGCTCCGACGGGTTATTGGGCCGAGGCAAACGCTGGATCGGCTTTCCTAACGTTAGGCGACACTAAGCCCCGCCGTAGCCCAACCTCCGGGGACGCATGTTGGGAAGAAATGGGTTCGCCGCTTCGTTAAAATAATAGATGTTCCCATTCATTGCAGAAAGAAGGCAGGATCATGAGATGGAGCTGCTTATGCCTTGCGGCTTTTCTGGCACTGGCACCTGTCTGCGCATATGCACAATGCCATTATGACGACTATGATCCTGTCCGTCTGCCCGTTTCCGCGCACAATATGGACGATTCGCTGCCGGTTTGGCCCTCATCGCCCACAGCGGAACAGCTGGTTTCGTATACCCCGGAACTGGCAGGCTGTCCCTACCTCAAGGCTGATGTCACGAACGCGGACTGGGAGGTGGTTTCCCAGGCGGGAGGTTATAGCGTATTTGCGTCCGTTGCGGGCAGCGGCCGTTATGCGTTCGTATACCTACCGGACGGGCGGCTCGCCGCCTATCAGGCCGCGGATGCCCTGCCGCCGGTATCGCAGCGGCTGATGGCGCAGGAAGGCTTTGAGGATGAGCTGGCGCGCTATGCCCTTGCTTTTCTGGATACCGTTGCCCCTTCCGTCTCCAATGCGGTGGAGGCGTTCGCCGGGGCCGAAGCGGTGAACCGTGAGGGCGTCATCACAGGCAGTCTTCGCGCACTGACCTTTGTGACGGGCCGTCAGCGCGACGGGGCGTTCCTTGAAATCGAACTGGAGCCCGTCGTGCGAATCGTCTCCTATCGCCTCGCGCCGGCCATGCTTCAACACCTATGGGGACAAAACCTGTTTTCTGTCAGGGAGCCTTCTCTTAGTATTCTCAACGACCCGCTGTATCAGGAAAAGAAATCTTCCATTCTTTCCCCGGAGGCGCTCCTGCCATCGGTCAAGGCTCTCCTCAAAAGCCATTATGGTGAAACGGATGCCAGCCTCAGCCGGTTCGATCTTCAATGCGAGCTGATGGCTGAAGGAGAGCCCTATGTCTGGCTGTTTCACCTTTGCTGCTGCACGTTTGGCGACGGTCTTTTAGATGATTATCAGGTTCGCGTGGACGCACATACGGGCGAAGTTCTTGAAACCGCCGCCTACGAGGACGGAAAGGGATAGACAAAGCCTCCCTGCGGCCCAGAGGCTTGCAGGGAGGCCAAGTATGCTACGGCCATTCAACAGCGGTCAGAGCGTGTGTCCGGCACCATTTTCCGCCTCCCCTGCAGCAGCATGGAAACGGTAACAATCACAATCACAGCATAAATGACCGCACTGGAAACCGCGGAGACATAAAACATGTCATTGGCGGCGTCATGCTTGCGATTTACCATGATCAAGGTATTCTGCAGCGTCAAGAGGGATACCAGCGCGTCGATAAAATGGACCATCCGCAATCCCCACACCAGAAGGTTGCCGCAGGGATTGCGCTTTTCCCGGCGGAAATGGATGGAGGCCAGGATCATCTTGTAGGTCGTGTGCGCCGCCATGGCGATCGCGGGAACAAGGCCCATGCTGACGGGCGTAGCCTGAGTGACCATCAGGGCAAGAGGCAGCATCAGGGACAGGTCCAGCGCTACCATCATGGCAGAGCTGAGGAGAAAGGTCCTGTGGCGGGAAAGCTCCTTTTTCGTCTCCGGCAGTCCCTGGTTTTTCTTTTCCGTCAGCAAAATGCTTCCCCGAATCATCATAAGAAGAAAATAGAATACACAGATGCTGGAATGCCATACGGATGAATAACGCAGCCCAAGATACCCATGGTACAACGCAAAAAGCGCCGTGCAGGCAAAGGAAGCGCCTGCACTGACGAGGGTCTTGTACACGTAGTCCTCTCTCCATGCCTTCAAAAATGCGCGAATATCTCCGGTCTTGATGTTATTCTCCATCCTTTGCACTTCCTGGCCGTACGCAGTTTTCTATGATGTCCGAAATGCTTTCAACCTCGTCTATACAGTCCCGGCGCAGCCACTCCTTGACGATTGCAATGATGCCTTCTACATAATAGGCGATGTAATAGCGGCGCGATTCGGGAGGGATCTCAAATCTTGCAAGGATCGGGCCAAGAATGTGGTTTTTCAAATGCTCATATCGCGCATATGCCTGCATACCGGCAGGATTGCGAAAGGCGGCCCGGTACACACGCTTGTTGTCCCGGATAAACCGCAGATATGGAAGAAGATACGCTCTGCTAACCAGCACCAGTTCTTTCAGATCCGCACCGTTCATTTCTGACAGGACGTCGCGTTCGCGCTGTGAAAAATAGGAAAGCAAGCGCTTATCAACCATCTCAACCGTTTCATTCATCAGGTCTGAAATGGTTTCGTAATGCAGGTAGAAGGTGGAGCGGTTGACCCCGGCCGTTTCGCAGATTTCCTTTACGGTAATAAATTCCAGGTCCTTCTTTTCCAGCAGGCTGATAAGCGCTTCATTCATGCGCAGGGCGGTATGAAAATACTTGCTTTCCGATTTGTTCATAAGCCGCCCTCCTTTTTTCCGTTATTCAGCGGATTCACTGATCTCCCTGGCAAGCTGGAGAATCTCAAAGGCATACTTTTCCTTGCCGGCGTTGAGCAGCTTTTTATAGATGGGATAGTTCATGCCGACACCGGCAATCCCCAAAATCCCCAGGGCGATCCCGCATCCCATGATGACGGCGCTCCCGTCGCCCAGTATCCCCATGGAAAGGCACATTCCGGTTCCCAGGACCAGCGTCATCACGATTCCAAAGGTATAGGCAAAAATATTGGCTTTGTTCTTTGCCTTTCTGTCCAGCTTTTTCAGCGCAACAACCTTGGAAGTGTCCTTGGGTGCGTATTCGTTGGCGATAGCCTCTGCATAGATCTTATCGGTGTTCATCGTGTAATCCCCTTTCAATCTTGTTCAGCCCTGGCTGACAATAGAATCATAAGGGATATTCACGCCTGAGGGAACAACACAGATGCGGTTTTGTGCCGATTTCTGCGCTTTTGCTGCTGTGACCCACGCTCCGCAGCAGCGCGCGGCAAAAAGCGGATGATATGAAAAAATCTCAATTCTGATACATCATATCAAAATTGAGATCTTTCTTGCGGAATGACTCAAAAAATGATACAATCCCGGGCTACCGTTTTGCGATACAGCTTTCGTTTTACATTGGGTGCATTTGGGTGCAAAATAGGTGCGGTTGGGTGCAAACTGAGGCTCGGTGGGTGCAACACCGAGCTTTCGTTTTAGAGGCTGCGTTTTATTTTGCACCCAAGGATGCACCCAGACGCAAACATCGTAATTACTGCACCTTTCAACTTTTGCAGTGGTGCTTACCGGGTATCCCCTGTAGAATGGATGTGAGCCGGGGCAAAAGAAAAATCGCTACCGGATGCGATCCGGTAGCGGCTTGACAGCAGATTACTTGCCATTCAGTCTGATACCATTTTAATTTGTTACTGTCAACACATCAAATGATATCGAAGAGCATGATTCGAAAAGAAGCTTACTTAACCAGTCCGCTTTCCTTCAACAGCACTTCCAGGTCCGTTCCCTTGAGATGCTTGAGCAGCACCTTCAGCAGGATCTCTTCCTTAAAGGAGGTGGGCAGATCATCCACGGACTTCTTGTCCATCGCATAATAGCACGCACGGAGGAGTTCACGCACATCATACTTGGAGCCCCAAACCTCAGGTACGCCGCGATCCACATTCATCAGCGTATATACAGCTTCCATACCGGTGCGGATCGAGTATTCGGTGGTGAAGATGGTATCGCGGGGCGTCTCGGCGAACTGGCCAATGAAGGCGAAGTTCACGGCGTTATTCGGTACGACCAGCGGGCGGTCAGATTCCTTGCGGGGCTGGAAGAAAGCATTGATATAGGGCATATAGCAGGTGGTGGTGTTGCAGCGTTTGGCAGCCCAATCCTGGATCTTGTCTGTGGGCACACCGATATGATACAGCCACTCCTGGCACACTTCCTCGCCGGTGCAGGCCCGCATGGGCTTGTTCACGAAATTACCGGGCTTGTTGGTATTCAGAGAATACAGCCACACCAGAACCATGTTCTTATCCTGGGAGCGGAACTGGGGCTGACGATTGATCGTCCAAGAGAGATACCAGTTCTCTGTGCTGTCCTTTACCGTCACGATGCCGCCGGTCGTAACCTTACCTGCGCGAGGATCACGCTTGCAGATAGCCATGATCTTCTTGATGATCTCTTCGTCAGAGGTGGCAACGGTAGCACTCATCCAGTTGGTGGCTTCGGGATCAGAGCAGAAGGCGTCAGGGTTGCCATACTCGCCATGCTTGGCCTGGGCAGCAATGTTCTTCCACAGATCCCAGGACTCACCGCCGCCCACACGGATGCCGGACAGATCCGGAGCAGTGTGCTGATCGCCGTAGCAGGAGGTATCAGTGCAGCAGCCGTTGGTGATGAAGACCAGATCGTCCTCCATCAGGTCAATGTGCTGTGCTTCGCCATTACGGACAAAATCCAAACGGCGGGCGATCTTCTTGCCGTTTTCCTCCTCGATCACGACGTTCTTCACATCCATGCCGTATTCAATCTTCACGCCATGGCTTTCCAGGTACTTGACCAGGGGCAGGATCATACTCTCATACTGGTTATACTTGGTGAAGCGCAGTGCGGTGAAATCCGGCAGACCGTCGATGTGATGGCAATAGCGGCAAAGGTAGCGCTTCATCTCCAATGCAGAGGACCAGCGCTGGAAGGCAAACATGGTCTGCCAGTACAGCCAGAAGTTGGTTTTCCAGAAGGAGTCAGGCAGCACCTCAGAGATTTTCTTATCCTCAAGATCCTTTTCAGGCGTGATGAAGAGCTTGGACAGCGCCAGAGCGGATTCCTTGTCCAGTGCGAACAGCTTGTCCGTATGAGCATCCTGTCCGCACTTCTCGGTTGCACGGCACAGAGAGTAGTTGGGATCATGCTTGTTCAGCCAATAGTACTCATCCAGCACCGAGACACCGGGCGTTTCGATGGAGGGCACATCACGGAATAAATCCCACATGCACTCAAAATGGTTGTCCATCTCGCGGCCACCGCGCATATAGAAGCCCTTGGTGACATCTTTGCGGCCATCGCAGCTGCCGCCAGCCAGATCCAGCTTCTCCAGCACATGGATGCGGTCACCCTTCAGCTGACCGTCGCGGACCAGATAGAACGCAGCGGACAGACCGGCCAGACCAGTGCCGATGATATAAGCAGACTTACGGTCAGCACCTTCGGGCTTTTCGGGATGGGCATAGGCTTCGTAGTTACCAGCAGAATAATACATATTTCATAACCTCCTCAAAGTGTTGTGGTTCAAGTGACGATGCGAGTATACGATACTTTTCAGGAGCTTGAAATATGGAAAACAGCTCATTTGTCGTAAGATACGACATGCTCAATAAACTGTAGTAGGATACGACAAATCAACCGATTTGTATAAATACCGGTAGGATTTCGACCCGTTAATCAAGAATCTATATCGTGTTCATACAACACGACCTATGGAGGAAGTACGAACAATGAGTAAGTCCACAACCAAGAAAGCCATTGCATTTGCCTTGAAGGATTTGCTGTCCGAAAAGCCGCTGGACAAGATCACCATCAACGACATAGCCGAGAAAGCCGAGATCAACCGGCAGACCTTCTATTATCATTTTCAGGATATCGTTGATCTGGTAGAATGGATCTGCATAACGGATGGTGATGCGGTGCTGAAGGATAACCGTACCTACGAAACCTGGCAAAAGGGATACCTGTCCATCTTCCGGGCGATGCAGCAGGATAAGGCGTTCATCATGAATATCTATCGCCATGCACCGCGCGAAAGCCTGTACAATTATCTTTACCGCCTGACATATAAGCTGATGCTGAATGTCGCAAACGAGCTTTGTGAGACAGAAAGCCTGAACGTTCGAGAGGAAGATCGCTCTTTCGTAGCAAACTTTTTCAAATTCGGGTTTGTTGGTCTTGTTCTGGAATGGATTGAACACGGAATGCAGGAAGAACCGGAGCAGATCGTCAGCCATGTAGAAAATCTGATTCGAGGCACAATGGAGCTTGCATTGAAGAATGCTGCCTGGAAATAACCAAAGCGCATCCCGGATTCGTCAATTGCAGTTTATTACTTTTACCGTGCGCTTGATTCTGGAAATTTATCGAAGAAACGATAGTAAGATTAGCAATAAAACGGAAACAGGTCTGCCGTTTTATCTTGCACCCAGCCAACAGTCGAAGAACCCAGGAAAACTGAAAAACGCAAAGAAAAACGCCCCTTGCACCCACTCGTGAGAGCAGGGCAAGGGGCGTTTGCACCCAGCAGAGCGCGAAAAGCCATATGGGACAAGGTTTTTCTGGATAAGAAAAACGCTAACCTTTGTATCAAGATTAGCGTCCTTTTGTGGTCAGACCGTCCGAAAAGAAGTGAAATCCCGTAGGCTCCAGTAGAGACAGGGGGACCTGAATGTCCTCGCTCTGTACTGTATACAAGATAAAGAAGGTATGGTATAATAAAGAAAAAGCGGTGAGCGCATGAGCTATATCCAAAGCATTGCATCGGAGCAGACGTGGCTTCTGCCCTACAGCATCGACGAGCTGGTGGAAGAAAACAACCCCGTGCGGGTGATCCGTGCGTATGTAGACAGTCTGCTCATGGAAGATCTGGGCTTTGTGCGCGCCGTGCCCGCGGGAACGGGCCGTCCCGGCTATGACCCGCGCGATATGCTGAAGCTCTACATCTACGGCTATCTGAACCGTGTCCGCTCCTCCAGGCGGCTCATGGCGGAATGCCGGAGAAATGTGGAGCTGTTTTATCTGCTGAATATGCTGCGGCCCGATTTCAGGACGATAGCGGATTTCCGCAAGGACAACCGCCAGGCGATCAAGGCGGTCTTCAAGGATTTTGTGAAGGCGTGCGCGGAGTTGAATCTGCTGGGCAAGAAGACATTTGCTGTGGACGGCACGAAGATTCGTGCCAGCAACGGCAAGAAGAAATCCTTTACGCCGCAGATTCTGGAGAAGAAGCTCGACTATCTGCGCGAGCAGGAAAGCAGGATCGAGGAATATTTACAAAAGATGGATCAGACGGACGAGGAAGAACAGCGGCATGTGCGAATCCTGGAGCTTGATATCCGCAAAAAGGACATGCCGGACAAGCTCAGGCAGATCAGGGAGCGGATCGGGAAATACGAGGGTTACCAAAGGCGTATGGAGGAAAACGGAGAGGACCAGATTCTTGAGACTGATCCGGAGTGCCGGACGCTTCGCACCAAGGAGGGACTGCTGCCCGCCTACAACATCCAGACGGTGGTGGACGAGAAAAATCACATCATTGCCTCTTTTGAGACGACGGTAGCCAACACGGATCAGGGGCAGCTTGACCGGATGGCGGAGCAGACCAAAGAGGAACTTGAAATCGGGACGGCGGAATTCATTGCGGACAAGGGGTATGAAAGCCGGGAAGACATAGAGAAGTGCCTGATGCACGGCACAATTCCCAATGTTGGCTTTAAGTACGACAAGGATGAGCGGATCCACGATCTGGAATACATTCCTGCGGAAATCGACGAAGCAACCCGGCAATCCACGAAAGCGGAGGATATTCAAAAGTGCCTGCACGCGGGGGTGCTCCCGGCCTGCTATGAAGGAACAACGATATCGGTACAGCTTCAAAAGCGCAGCGTGCTGAGCTGCTTCATCCGGCACGAAGACGGCAGGGTGACCTGCCCAATGGGCAGGGAGCTGTTCAAGCACCGGGTACGGGAGCACGGGACGATCTACGGAAGCCGGGAAGCCTGCCGAACCTGTCCAAACCGGTGCACGGATTCCAAGAACACGAAGACGGTCAGTATCGGACATAACACCAATATCGTTGCCGTCCGGATGTACGGGAGTCCAGACCATCCACTCCAAAAGCTGCCGCCCGGCTTTCAGCCGCATAACAGCCTGGGGAGACCGCAAAAGCCCGCGCGTGTGCGGGTGATCCTCCGGCGCAACCCGGAGGACATGCAGCGGAGAAAGGAGCTTGCCGAGCATCCCTTCGGGACGGTGAAGTGGTATGACGGCGCTCATTTCTTCCTGTGCCGGGGAGAGGAGAAAGTGAGCGCCGAAATCGCCCTTAGCTTCCTCGCCTACAATCTACGCCGCGCCATCAACCTGTTGGGCGCAGGCGCTCTTGTTGCGCACTTTAACGCAAGAAATCGGAAAAACAGGGGGCGAAAGGCCCCTGTTTTTTGCCTTTTTAGACGGTTTTATGTCAGAAATGAACAATAAAAAAGTCTGAAAACCGTGGTTTTCAGACAAATTGTGCGGAATGACCGCGAAAACAATACAATTCGGGGCTTTCGTTTTTTAGTCGAGCTTTCGTTTGGAATTTGGTGCAGTTGGGTGCAAAGTGGGTGCAAAACTCGAAGAATTTGGTGCACCCACAGCTTTCGTTTTGCTGTTATCAGCGAAAGAACGATGGCCCGGGGCCGAAAGAAGAAATTTTCGGATTACATCCGTACGGAGGTTGCGAGGATTTACAGATTACTCCACAATGTAGGTACCCTGCGCAGGGTGCCTATTTTTCATTTTGGGTGCATTTTCATAGGGCTGACTTTCCTATGCCCATAACGGGTTTCATGGTAGTACGGCTACAATGACAAGAGCGCCGGAAGGTGGCATAATATATGTGCAGAGTAATTGATCTGGTGAAAACCGGAAAGAACATCGAGCGGCTTCTGGCTGAACGCGGACTGACTGCAAAGGACGTTCAGCAACGCTTGGGCTTTGCAGAGCGGCGCCCGGTATATTTCTGGATTGCAGGCAAGAACCTTCCCTCAATCGATAACCTGTTCATTCTTACAGAAATGCTGCAAGTTCCGATTGATGAGATTCTCATCGCCAAGGATGAATACATACAGCAGAGAGGTGAAAATTCACATGAGTGAAATTGTTCATCAGCCCGGGAAATTGGATTTTCTGATCGTAACAAAAGATGTAAGCGTGACTGAATTCCGCAGAAAGCCATCCGCAGTGTGGGCCTATTTGAAAACGCCCGGGCATGTCATTTTCTTCACTCGCCGCGGCAAGCGAAACTGCGCGATCATGTCCATCGAGACCCATGCTTGCCTGAGCGGTGATTACGAAAAGACCATGCGTGAAATTGAAGAAGCTGCGGCTGCATGGCGCGAGGAGCAGAAGGCTCTGAGGAGGGCCAGAAGGGAGGCCAAGAGTGGTACCGGAAAAGATTGCTCAAATGCTGACGGCGCTAAAGACGCCTGACTTTTTCATCAGGGACAATAGAACCGCAACTGAAAGCATCCATGATATCCTCCGTGATTATCTTGCACGCGCTACCGATACCATGACCGTTGAGGTCGATGCAGAACTGCTTATGGTGAAAATGTATGAACTACTATATTGCTGATCTTCATCTGGGTCATGCCAATGCAATCCGCTTTGACAATCGACCATTTGCTGATGTTGATGAAATGAATGAATCACTTATCCGCAGCTGGAACAGCATGGTTACCAAGCAGGATACGGTCTATGTACTGGGCGATTTCATTTAGGCAAAGGAGTCACAGTGGCCAGCCTTTCTTGAAAGGCTCAACGGCGGAAAAGTTCTGATTCGCGGCAATCATGATCCCAGAGAATTCAGTCAGACCACCAAACGGTATTTTCAGGATATCGCACCTATAAAGGAAATCACCGACAGCGGCAAGCATGTAATTATGTGCCATTACCTCATCCCTTTTCATAGGGCTGATTATGATGAAAACTGCTATATGCTTCATGGGCATGTTCATAATACCCGTGAAAATACTTTCCTTCTTCGATGGCGCGAAGAGATTCGCAATGCCTGCACGGAAAGACATCATGTCCGCGGGCAGTTCATCAACGTCGGCTGTATGATGCCTTGGATGGACTATCAGCCAAGAACATTGGCAGAAATCATCGAACGGGAGGAGGCTGCTTCTCATGCATTGAGGCTCTGGAACAAACAGGGCCGGATTTCTAATCTTCTTCATCCTATCTCTCATCTGCCTGATAGATATATGGCAGCGAGTTTCTTCCCGGCTGATGTGTCCCAAATATGTGCTGAAATATGGCATGAGCATCCTTCCAAGATTGGAGTTGTCAGCCAGTCATCTTTAAAATCACTCCGCCCACGTCTCGACCGCATACATGCCGTCATCCATTACCAGCAATCCCTGGTAAAATTCAAATCTCGCCAGAAAAGCGCCTTCGGGCGAATGAAGCGTGTACACCTCCGTATTTCCCGTCACACACAGGGCGTTGCGCTTGCCTGTCACCACAAGCCCGGACAACCACTCTATCTTTTCCCCAGTTTCCTCTTCGTCAATCTCAATGTCGATGTATCCAGCCTCGCAATCCAAACGGCTTGCGGTGAGCGTCGCGCCCTCAAACACGCCTTCATCAACCCCCAGAAACTCGGCCAGCGGAGTACGGCGGATGTTCAAGGGCTTGATCGGGCAATCAAACTCTGCTTCCAAATCGTAACCCATGACCTCTGTAAAGCAAGCTATGTAAAGCGCATAGGCGTTAGGCTCCAGATTCTCCACCACCCGGTTGCCTGTGATTGCCAACGGGATGATCTCCACAATGCCATCCGAGCCATAGCGCACGGCGCTGTATGTATCCAGGCCGTAGTCGCGTATCCCAAAGGCTTGATCCTCCATCTGTGGCTCGGCCGCAGCGGCAATCAGGCTTTCCAGTTCAAGAACGCGGTTCACATCAAGCCGCCTGACAAGAGTCACGTTCTGGCAATCCGCCAGAAATGCCAGCCGTTCTTCATCGGTATCCGGCAGCGGGTCGTCGCTTTGATATTGCCACACGCACCCCTCCTCATCTAGCAAGACAGCTTCAGAACAAACGCCTGATCTGTCTTGCTGGTAGCAGCGCATGAGCAAAATGCGCGCGTCCTCCGCCTCACAGTTCGCTGGCGCAGCGAATATCAGTATCAGGGCTGCTATCAGTATTAGCGCCGTCCATGTCCGCTTTTTCTTCATGGATGATTCCTCCTGTAAAATGCTGTCATCGGTCGGGATTCCGGCTCTCGCCGGCCTCCTGCTCATTCAGGGGCACAATCATATTTTCTATCGCCACGCACAGCTTCGGATGGTGAATGACAAAGTGAATGGTGGGTTTTCTACACTTGGATATGCTTACCCACTTTCCTTCACTGATGAATATCTGAATATTCCGGAATGCGCCACGACCATTTTCCCGGGCGGTATAGCCGGGGTGCGACTGCGCGAAGGCGCGTGTGAGGCGCAGGTGTTCCCAATAGTCTGCTTCGTCGTAGTGAACCGGCATCCCGGCAAACACCTCAGACATCGCGACCGACACGCTCTCCTGCCCAAACTCTTTCTGCGTCAGGACGGGGAATTCTTCCTCGTAGCTTCCGTTGTCGAGCATTGCCGCCACAAAACCTTTCATCTGCGCGCAGGCCTCCAGCATACGCCGCCCATCGCTGTCAGGAACGCCGTTTTTCTCCAGCAATCGCGATAGACATTCCTCCGAAAGCGTGTGGGGCGGAAGGGTGGTCAGGAGACTTCGGCGCTTCCCCGGCTTAAGCGCCTCCGCAGCAAGGAATGAGCCATAGACGTTTTCCGCCGTCCCGCAGTAGATATCCATCAGTGGCTGCGCCTTTTTCAGAATGGCTTCGGCGCGCCGTCTGTAATATGCCAGATCGCTGCCGGATTTGGAAAACAGGTAGCGGCCATGAGCAAAATTCCCGGAGATGCATTCGCCCTCAACCGCCACCGCGCCGGAACAGAACAGCAGATGCCCGTAAACGGCGTTCTGTCTGCCGGGGAGATACCACGGCATAATCTGTCCCGTCATGTACAGCGGAATCCAGCTTTCCAGCCCCAGCATCATTTCGCCAAAGGGGCGGTTGAGGTCATGCACCATATCCAGGCGCAGTCCCTTTTTGAGGATTGCCGCCAGTCCGAGCATCCATTTTTTGGAGAATTCCATATCCTGCGCCAGTTCCTCAATTGGCATATCGCTGCAGATAAATACCGGCTCACGCGACCGGGAAAGCGCCGTGGCCTTGAGAAAATCCAGCGTGGCCTGACGGAAGTTCTCCAGCCCATAGCATGTCCTGGTCGTAGGAAGCTGGAAGGGAACGGTAGGCACCTTCAATTCGTCAAAGCGGATAGCGCGAATATAGTCGTTCAGGTCAAAATTGTCCAGCTTTTCCAAAAAGGAAATAATCGGGTTTTTCTGGCTGGCCGCACCGCTCAGCAGCCACTTTGCCACCTCGCAGGCGCAAGCGCCGTCTTCGCTGAGCGCACCTTGCTGCACACCCATCAGATGCGCAAGCGCAGCGCGTTCAGACGGCTCTGCGCACCGGCGGGCCGCAAAATTACCCACACCTTGCGCAAACGCGGCGGAATTCGCGGGCGTGCGCTGTCCCGTGCGGATACGGGACAGATAGGAGGGGTCGAAATTCAGCGCCCGCGCCATATCGCTGGAACGCAGGTTAAGCACATTGATGAGCAGATCGAAATTCACTGCGAGCCGGTTTCCCTCTTTTTCGTCATATCTCAGTGATTTTTGCAGGGCCGAAAGCAGCTCCGGCTGTGTAAATCCGTCCATTCCTTTACGCTGCGCAAGGCGAGCCAACCCCTTGGAGAGATTGAGAAGCGGTTCGCCATCCGGCGCGGGCGTACGCTCCCCGCTTCGGTAGCGGCTGATAACCGCCGTGGACAAGCCGCTGGCGTCGGCCAGATCCTTTGCGGTAATGCCTATTTGATGGATATAACCGTTAAGAGCCTCTTCGAATCGCATGACCTCTTTTATCTCCTTTTCTCATGGCCGGACGCCGTTTTTCCTGCCCTGATTATACCATGAAAAGGAGGCCCTTTCAAATCCGTTCCTTTCGATGGCAAAGCCTGCGTTTCCTGCGCAGCGATCCAGCGCTTCATCATTCCGTTCTTTTTTTGATGCCTTCCCTCGTCCTGTCGATGGCATCCTGCGCATTTTTCAAGTCCTCTAACTTTTCAAGTTCCTCCGTGCTTAGTGCTTCCACCGTATACATGCCGTCTGGCCGCGCCAGCAGACTGTCGCTGAACACAAATTCTGCCTCCGCCCCCTCCGGCGTGACCAGCAGGTACGTTGTTTCGCCGCCTTCAGGTTTCAGGGCGCTGCGCTTGCCTGTAACCGCGAGGCTTTGAAGCCATGCCAGCTTTTCCTCCGCCTCCGTGCCCTCGAGCGTCCGTTCCGTGCCGTTTTCCCGCACCGCCACCGTCGCGTCTTCAAAAATATTCTTTTCAACGCCGCAGAAATCCGTCAGAGACATGCGCTCAAACGGCGTGGGCTGATACAGAAATTCATATTCGTCGCTGTCCAGATCATTGCCCAGCACTTCCGTAAACAGGGCCAGATAAACCGCGCGGGCGTTGATATCTGTATTTTCATAGGTCCAGTCTCCCCACTTCGCCAGGCAGATGATTTCCGCCTCTCCACCGTCTCCGTAACGGATGGCGCTGTATGTGTCAAGACCGTAATCCAATATATGTCCCGGACCACGTTTCACTTCTTCAGGCTGTATGGCAGCGATCAGGCTCCGGATTTCCTCCACCCTGCGTTTGTCCAACTGCCCCACGTGCTCCACGTCTTCAGTTTTACCCAGCAGTTCCAGCCGTTCGGCGTCTTCTCTGGGCAGCCCCATTTCGTTTTCGTAGTGCCAAATTCCGCCCTCTTCATCCAGGAACGCCGCATCTGCGTAAACGCCCCATCCCACCTGCTGATAGCAGGCCATCAGGATGATCTGCGGCCGCTCTCCTCCCTCGGCCAGCGCCGGCGCCGCCAGCGGCAGGCACGCTGCCAGCAAAAACAGCATAATCCTTTTCAGCATATTCTGTTTTCCTCCTGTTATGGTATGTCAGCATCATCCAGAAGCCATCCGGGAGCGCGCCCCATAGTCAAGGCGATAGAGGGAAAATGCAAGGATAATCCATTCCTTTATGGGCTTATATTCCTGCGCACGTCTCCACTGCGCTTTTCCGCTCATATATAAGCCGGCAGCCCATTCCCTCATATATGCCAGCCAATGCGCGCGATCATTTATCCGGTTTTCTGCGGCCCTTTCCAAGTCCGGAAAGTCCTTCAACAATATAAACCAGCCCCATCACCGCCGGCGCCACGCCCAGCGTAAACAGCCCGGCGCCCATCACCAGTGACGGTATGTGGGGCGACGGATACCCTATCTCCGAAGCCAGCAGATATCCGCCCCCGCCCAGGCAGGCCGCCCCAAGGATCAGCCAAAGCAGGGCAAAGAGCAGGAAAAATGCCGGATGCATGTTGATATAACAGTTTACCATCCACGCCGTATGAGGGCTGTATCCCCCTTCCGGAGGGCCCCCTGTATTCAGCGCGGCCACGATTTCAGCGGCAGTCCGGGCATACGGTTTCATGAACGCCCCTATCAGCATCCACATAGCCGCGCCGCAGACTGCCATGCCCAGAGCCGCCGGGGCGCGCGTCTCTCCGCGCAGCAGCCACCATATCCCCATCCCTACGCATACAATCGTCAAAAGTGCCAGCAGCCACCGGAAAAGCCGCATCACGACAAAGCATATTCTCGTCTGGCGCAGGGCATATTCCTGATTTTCGCGCCATGTATCTTCCATTCTATCCACTCCCCCTTTCTTATCGCTTCCTGACTGCCCAGGCGCTCCTGGCGTATACGACGCCCGCCGCCCCTAACGGCGCCCCGATGAGCGCAAAAAGGACGCTCAGAGGGACAAACAGCCAGAAAAACCCCCTGAAATCCACATCTACCAGAACAAAAGCGATGCCCAAAACCCCCATTCCGGCGAATGCGACCGCGCAAAAGAGCAGAAAGCCTGCGATAACCGCCAGTTTTCCACAGATCGCGCCCAGCATAGGCTCGCGCAGCTTCTGTGTGTCCGGCGTATACTCCGGCGGAAAACTTCCGCTTTCTCCACGACGCACCGCAGCCACCGCCGCTTCCACTTCCGCATACGCGCTGACATAGCTCCCGTTGAATTTAGGCTTACAGAGTTTGATTTCTTTGTATATCAGTACAACGCCAAACAGCACAACGATGAGATTCCTCTCAATCAGCCCCACGGCCAACATGATGGCCGCCACCAGTGCGGCGATAATGCCCAGTATCCGATAGCCCCACCGAAACATAGCCGCCGACACCCTGAAGTGATTCAGGATGACCTCCTCGCGCTCCAGCCACGCATTGCGCAGGCTTTCCATCTGCTCCCGTTCCCTGTCGGCTGATAAATCCCAGGCCATATTTGCCCTCCTTCCCTGAAAGCTCGTATGCGCCCTCAGCCTGCGTAGCGTATTCCCTCAAACAACGCCTGCTCGCCAACGCCGCCGATAATATAGCCCCAGCCCGCGGTTTCATCGGGCGCTATGGTCAAATAACCCCTGCGGCCGTCCTGCACGGTGAACCATGCCCGGGAAACGCCGTCTGTGGCGGTGATCAGTATCTTTATTTCCGCCGCCAGTTCCCCCCGGGATTCCTTCCCGGTCAAATCCACATAGGTAACCGGCACTGCCGTTTTCGCCGTCAAACCCTGCTGCGCCCAAGTTTCCTCGCTTTGCAGGTCGTATTCAAAGTGCCACAGCCCGTCTCCGACCGTGACCAGCTTCCCGTCCTCTACCGTCAGGCGGCGAATGCCCATGTGGGTTCCCAGCGCGTCCACATATCCGGCCATGGTCATTCCTTCCGCGTCCATGCCCGTAATCCGGCCCTGCGCGTATTCCGCGCCTTCAAACGGCAGCGGCTTGAGCTCTCCCGCCTCATACGTCAGGCACCATGTTACGTCGTCGTCAGACATGGGATCGCCGCTCACGCAGATCTCCTTGACACCGTTCCTGTCCAGGTCGGCAATCCACACCTGCGCCTGCGAGCAGTCCATGCTCCATTCCGCCTGCGTCCCATCTTCTTCAGCCACAGTCATCTTCACGCCCGCGCCGTCCTCTGTCTGCGTCCACTGGATCGCTTCCGTGCCGCGGTTCCTATCAAGGTTCATATCCAATATCTCGTCCGCCGGCAGCTCCAGCGCGGAGAATCCGTTCTCCGTCGGGCTTTCTGCCGCCGCCATAGCACCAACCAGCATGCATACCGCGCAGCACAGCGCCAGCCATCCTTTCATGATCTTTATGCCTCCGATTTTCTCCATCTTTTACAGGCAGGAGGGCAGCGATTGCCGCCCTCCCCGCTTCTTATTCCGCCGTCTGCCGAACCGGCATCGCCTCCAGGCAGCCCGACAGCGCCGTTGTGAACCGTTCGATCAGTGCGCTCAACTGTTCCTCCGAAAGGGATTCCAGCGCCACATCCGTGCCGCCGAGCTGCAGAGGCTCGGCCTCATGCAGTTCAAAGCTCAGCCCCGTCAGCTCAGGCATATCCTCCGTTCCAATCATAAGCCTGCCCCTGCCCTGCAGTCCGTCCGGGCCGGGCTCCACGCCCGCTTCCAGCGTAAAGGCGTAGGTATCCGCGCTCTGCGCCGCGTCCGGACACAGCGTGCCTTCCAGTGTAAACGCCTCTCCGCCGTCGGGGGTCATAAACGCATTCATCTCATGTTCGTATTCCATTACGATTTCCGGATTGCCGACGCCTATGTAGACCTCGCCTCCATAGCCCGGCAGGCCTTCCTCCGTGGTGGTGGGTCTCTTGAGCGCACTTATCCGCAGCAGCCCCGTGTCCGTCTCGCCCTCGCTGACGGTCAGCTGCACACCCCAGCCCGTCAGCGCAGTGTCCGGAATGCTTAAGATGCCCACAATCAGCTGCATGCCGTCGCCCAGGCTTCCGTCCACGAGCGTCTGCGAATAGCCAAGGTCGAAGAAATACGGGGTGTTTTCCTCTGCATAGGGCTCAAAGCTCAGATACCATTCATCGGTCGCGCCGTCCTCCTGCGTATTGGTAACAATGACGTACCACGGCTCGGCAGCCGCATCATAATTCGTCCCGGCGCCCAGTACGAAATGGCCTTCGGACTGCGCAAGCGACCCGGCTGCGCCACGCATCATTTCCACAATCGCGGCAGATCCCAGCCCCTGAGAGGCGAGCATCACGTCCAGCACCGGAGCCAGTTGCCCGTCGCCTTCCAGCTGGTCGGCCAGCCGTGTGAGCAGTTCTGCCGCCTGCGCATGCGTACAGGTAATGTAGATTTCGTAGGCAACGGCGGGAAAGCCGTATTCCTCGGGCACATCGTAGAATTCCTTCACGGCCAGTTCCTGCATAAATTCGTCAACGATCGCGACATACGGCTCCATCAGCGGTTCCAATGCGCTGATTGCGGCTGCGGTCTGCGCCGTCTGCATTTCCAGCGTGCCGAGCAATCCGGCCGTCATTTCCTCCAGATTCATTCCCAGCAGAGTCTCCCAGTTCATCGTATAGCGTTCATCCGGCAGAAGATCGCTCGCTATAGCCAAACCCTGCGCGTCCGCATCCAGCGCGATGTCAAAGCCCACGTTTTCCTGGCTTTCACGCAGGCCCAGTTCCAGACGCGCACCCTGCTGCTGAAGGCCCGCGCCCAGCCGCAGGACGAGATCCGGCATCTCCGCTTCAAGGGGGATACCCTCGCCGCGTACCTCCGCCACAATCATTGCACCGTGTTCCTGCCCAAACGCCTGAGCCAGCAGCCCGGACGCAATATCGCCCGGCTCGTAAACATGGGAGACCAACTGCCCGCCGCCATTATCCCCTGTGGATTCCACGGCTTCCTGCTCTGCCAGAGCGCCGGGAAAGCAAAACACCGTTGCCAGCAGCAAGGCCAGCAGCATCGTCCATTTTCTCATCATATACCTCCTGCATTATCTTCGCCATTACTGATTGTTAAAAAACATCCCAGCGCAGCAGTATGCACTGCGCTCCCCCCGTCGGCCAGCCCCAGAACCGCCACTGCGTCGCGCCGCTGTGCTGATTCGTCACCCGCGTCATCGCTGCGTTGATGCCGTCTATGGGCAGTTCCTCACCATAGCCAAGGAGCAGTACCCATATATCCCGCTCGCCGTCATAGGCGCGCTTATTGTAACAGTACTGCGCCATCGCGTCCAGGTCGTCGAATGTCGCGCCAAATCCGGGAATTCCCGCGTGAAAGAAGTAACTGCCGCCCGAACCGTCCGCGATATCCGCGGTTTCCCAGACGGGATCCCAGGAAAGAGCACCCGCGCAACGGTCGCGGCCTGCGTTAAACAGCGTGTAAACGCCGGTTTCCGGCGCGACCAGGTCGCCTGCAACATCCGCTGTGGAGACGTCCACAACATACCATTGCCCGCCTAGTTCCACCGTGTTCCACGCATGCAGAACCCCGGCGTTGTATCCATTTTGGAATCCCACCTCAAATCCCGCCATGCCCGCCAGCAGGTAGAAAGCGTCGGAATAGCCCTGGCAGTTGGCCCAGCCATGGGTCAGCGCGAAGGCGGCGCTGACGCCGGGGGCGTCCTCGCTCGGCTCCTTTTCAAGCATCTCATTGAACGTCAACTGGGCGCACAATTCGTCAAAGATCGCCCGCTCCAGTTCAAGCGAGGAGGAGTACCGCGCCTGTAAGCGCTCTACAATGGCTTCCGCCTCATCCAGTGCCGACCGTTCCTGATGCGAAAGCGCGCTTTCGTCGCCGGTTCTCCATGCGTCCAGCATCCTTACGCCCGCCCGGTATACCGGCGTGATTACAACCTTCACGCCGTTCCCGCCATGGTCGAAAGAGGCGTACAGGCGGCTCATCAGCGGCGCCATCTGCAAAAACTCCTGACGCAGATCATCTTCCGGCATGGTCAGCGCCTCTTGAACCGACAGCGTAAAGCGAATCTCCCCCGCCCTCTCCTGCGTGCAGTCGCGCAGGTAATCTGCCGCTTCCATCCATGTGTCAAAAGACGGCGCGCCCTCGCCCATGGCCGGCATGGCCGCAGCCAGCAGGCAGACCGTAAGTATCCAGAAAACAAGCCTGCGCCTGAACATCGGAATCCCTCCTTGTGCCGCGCGCCTTCCGCCGGATCGGAGAGAGGCGCGCGTTCAATCTTTACGTCATTGATTCACGGTAAAGCTGCCCAAAATCATGGCCGCATCTGCGTCCGAAACGTTCGTCAGCGTAATCGTATAGAACACGTTGTTGACGATGTAATAGTACTGCATCGTGGGATAAACCGCGTCATAGGTGCCCGTATAATACGTTCTTCCGGAAAACTCCACCGGGCCCGCCATATCGTAATTGGTTATGCCCATGCTGGCATAGGCGGCGGCGTAGTCCGCCTCCAGCGTCGGGAGCGTATCCATGGTAATGCCCTGCGCGCTCTCCTGCGCCACGTTCATGTTGGCATCGAGATCCGCCGAGTAATACAGCAGAATGCCCATCGACTGGGCATACTGCAGCTGCTGGCTGAGCCCGGCAGCGTCCAGAGCCGCCTGACCGTAGGTCTGTATCAGCTGCTGAAGCGTGGCTTCGTTCAATTCCATCCAGCCCTGCGGAACCTGCAGGGTAAAGCCGTTTCCGGTTACGGTCTGCCCGCCCGCAGCAGCGGGGGGATTCACGGTCGAGGGCAAAGCCGCGCCGCCCTGACGCGCCATAAACAGCGTTATGCCGTCTACATCGACGCTGATCGTGCCGTCCGCCTGCATGACAAACGTCCAGGTGTATCCATCCTGCTCCGTCACGGTGGCGGTGGAGCCGTTCTGCACCCAGGTGCAGGCGAGCGATTCCTCGCCGTCCCAGATTGTGCCGCTTCCGCCGGCGTTGAAGGTCGCGGTCATCTGCACACCCATGGCCGCTGGGTCAATGGTCTGGCCGTTTGCGGAAGCCTGCGTCAGCACCCACTGGCCCTCAAAACTGCCCGTGGCGGGAGCCGTGCCGCCCGTGGAGGGCAGCAGGCCGTCCGGCAGCAGCCCTCCGCCGGGCGCGTTCGTCGCCTGCGGCGCGGCTGCGGTCTGCGTAAAGTACATGGCCACGCCGTCCACCATGGCCAGCAGCGTGCCGTCCGACTGGAGCGTGAACGTCGAAACCTCTCCGGTGAGCTGGCTGGTGATCGTGACCGTGTTGCCGGCCTGCGTCCACGTCCCGTTCTCTTCCATAGGAGCACCGTTGATGGTTTGTCTGGCAAAAGCCGTACCGTCGGGGTTAAGGACAATCGTCATGCTGAGGCCATAGGCTTCCGGCGACATGACCACGCCGCTTGCGACTGTCTTCGTCATCGTCCATTCACCCGCCAAGCTCGCCGTCTGGGCGAATGCCGGCGCGGCGAGCAATAGCGCCGCCAACAGTACCGCCAATAATTTCTTCATGACATCCTCTCCTTTTTTCTCAATCTGATTTCAGAGCGCGCCCGCGCCCGAAATGCTTTTGTCATTCTCCCGCTCAGGCAAGCCCACGGATGCCGAGCGTCTGCGCAAGGTCGCAGTCGATCACATATACGCCGTCTCCGGAGAGATACTCCCGCCATTCGTCCGCCGTCAGGAAGCGGGCAAAGGCCATCGTTTCCTCCTCGGTCGCGTTATAGGGCAGCATGGTCGTCTCCAGCAGGTAGTACGTGCCGCTGTTTTCCCAGGTTTCCAGCGCCACCTGCGCGTGTCCCGGGGTGATGATGATCATGGCGTGCATCTGCGCCGACTGCAGGGCGGACGCCATCAGAAGCGCGGTTTCAATGCAGATGCCCGACCGGCTCTGGATCACCGCATCGGGGGTCAGCACGCGCTGTGAGCCGCCAAAGGAATACGGTCCCATGTTATAGCGCACGCCAATATCGCTGATCGCACCTTGTATGGCCATGGCCTGCAGTACGGTGGTAGATGGCTCGTCGGTACCGTCCGGATAGGCGAGCTGATAGCCGGGCAGGGAACTGTAACCCGCGCCAGCGTTGGTTTCCAGCCAGTAGATGGCCTCGCGCCGCAGCGCCAAAACCTCCTCCGCGTCGGGCCGGAGCCACGCCAGCAGGTTGTACGGTTCGATCACGCCGAACTCGCTGTTCAGCATCGTAAAATCGTATATGCTGTGCAACGTGATCGTTTTGCTCTCCGCGACCAGCAGTTCGCCGGTATCCATTTGGGTCACGCGCAGCGTGATCTGCGTCTCGCGTCCGCTTCCCAGGCTGGTCAGGCCGCTCATGGCCGGGGGCTTGATCATCAGATAGGTGATCTCCGGCCCCACGTTCACCGTCCGCTGGTATTTTTGCGAAAAGCCCTCGATCTCCACCTCGACCAGCAGCCGGGTTTTCCCCGCATCCGTGCTCAGCGCCAGGTTCACCGCCGAATCCATGGAGGGATACAGGTTAGGATAGATTTCTTCGGCCATCGAGTAATCCACCCATATCTGCTGCTCGCCGGTATCATCCTCCAGCGTCAGCATGTTGGCCAGGTTGACAAACTGCTGCTCTATGACGGCGTACATCAGTATTTCATAGCGCAGCATCAGGTAAGGCTGGCGCATAAGAAGCTGCGTTGCGGAAAAATCCATCAGCGCGTCGTCCAGCAGCGCCGCCTTGTAATCAGCATACAGCTTTTCCTGGAAGGCGTCGATCTGACGGATATACAAGGGCCATGTCTGCGTCATGGCCGGCGGGCATGCCAGAGCCTGATAATTCTCCTTGACATCGCCCATGGCGATATACATGGCGTTGAGGGAATCGGCTTCCGAGGCGTACATTCCCTGCGCGGCCTTTTGCTGATACGCCCCGAGCGGGTCGCTGGAATCGTAGTACCCGATATAAAAGGCCAGCAGGCTTTCCGCGATGCGGCAGGCCTCCAGCGCGTTCTCATACTGAAAGGCGCCTTCTCCGCCAGAAACCATTCCCTTCATGCCCTCCAGTGCGCTCCGGCAGGCGGAAACCTTTTCCAGCTTCTCCCTGCACAGCGCCGCGTACGCCTGCATTTCGGCGGCGTAAGCCGTATCGGCATTGTTCACGGACGCCTGATAACTCCGGGCAAACGCTGCCGTGGCCTGCGCGATCTCCATGCAGTCCTGATAAAGCGCCGCCATCCATTCGGAAAGTGCTCCGCCCTCCGGTACTTTTTCCTGAGCGCCCTCCGCAACGGGCGAAAACGTTTGCGAGGCCAGCACCAGCCCGGACAGCACCGCGTCGGCCTCCGCCGGGATATATGCCGCGCCGTAAAGTATGCTGTAGCCCTCCCGCTGTTCCCACAGATAAGCGCCCTCTATGATCTGGCCGCTTTGCGCGTCGGTATAGGCATACATCATGGCGTCCATGGGGATGCCCCGCATATCCATAGGCTGGCTCTGCGTGCCGGGATCGTACACCATGCTCCCGCCCATGGCGGCGCGCAGCGCTTCGCCCGTCTGGGCAAAGAAGTCCTCTTTGTTCACATCGCCCTCCTCCGCCCATGTCAGGCGGAAATTAGAGGCGGTTTCCCCGGGATAGACCCATATATAGCCATCCCTTTCCGTAACGCTGTAGCCAGCGTCCACCTGAAAAGAGAGCCTCAGCGCTTCGCTTGTATAGGTGGTATACGCCTGTTCCGCCGCCGCCGGAAATGCGGACAGCAGCATAACCGCCGCAAAAAGAGCAGCCATTCTCCTGCAGTGCTTGCGTTTCATCCACGCACGCTCCTCTCTAAAACATAAGCTTATTTATTATATTTCAGCGATGCATGGCAGTAAATATTGTTGACGTATTTGTCAATGACAAGTACAAGCAGCGTACTTTGAGCCCGCAAACAAATATGTATGATACAAAAAATACATGTCGCGCAGGGATGCTGAAAAACGGAAAAGAAAAAGGTGTTGTTTGTCACGCTCTGCATAATGGTTGCGGAGATAGTTTTGCCGGTACACGGCACACTCTCCGTAAGCGTCAAATAAACCGCCGTGAGATGTAGCAAGGCATTTCGAGGTAAGGTAGGAAATCTTAGGAAATCTCAGGAGCACCGAAAAAGGCTTCTCAGCGTTTGTCACGAGGCAATTCCTTTCTGGCATGACCATCTATGCCGCCATATACAAGAAATGAGGCCGGATTGCTCCGGCCCCAATGTGCGTTTCTACATTATATATGTTCGTCAGACGACCTGCGAATACTTCCCGGACACCCACCCCACCTGAGCATTGACCACGATGGCGTGCCAGCCGTTCTCCGCAGTGGCGATCCATTCGAAGGTCGCACCATCCTTCACGGAGGTGATGCGGCTGTACTTGGTGTCATTGCCCACGCGGATGTTGACAGAGCCGCTGGCGCAGACGATGCGCACCTGCTTCGTGGCAGGAGTCTGCACCTCCGGTTTCTCAGTTTCGGGCTGTTCTTTGCCGTCATCATCGTCAGCCACAGCGTCCATCAGCGCCGTATGGGTCTCGCTGCCGTAGATGCCGTCCTGCTTGATTCCAACCTTCTTCTGGAACTTCTTGAGGGCCTTTTCAGTTTCAGAACCGAACTCGCCGTCAGCACCATACTTGGGCAGACTGTATTCCAGCTGCAGGAGGAATTCCTGCATAGCCTTTACATCCGTACCCTTGCTGCCATTCTTCAGAGTACGGGTGCCCAGAGTGTACACGGTTTCTGCGGTATCTGGCTTGACATAAGAGCCGCCTGTGAATACAGCATCGCCATAATCCACGAAGGGCAGTTGAAACCAGTGTGTCCACTTGCGGGAGGACACCTTGGTCTTCACACAGCCATACGAAAAACCGCGCTCCTCGACAGCGCAGCCGTCACCGACATACACACCGACATGACCGTCGGAGCGAAGTGCAACGCCTGGAATCTCCGGCAGCGTATCAATCGTTCCCCAGGCACAGCCCTTGCTCTTTGCATAGGTGAACATGCCGTTGGCGGACTTATCAGGACAGCCGTTGCCGCCATACTTGCTGGAGAAGGTCTTGTCGGTGCCGATGGCTTCCCTGACGCCCACGCCGCCGCTGGTCCAGTTGTAGCCCTTGATGAGGCCAACGCAGTCAGCGCAGACCTTCTTATTCGCAATGTCCTGCTTATAGCGGGCAGTGCGGGAGTCCTTGTAATGGGACGGATACTGCTTGGCCTTTCGGCTTCGCAGGGATTCGGAACACTTGTAGACAACCGTGCCGTACCAATAGGGCTGGCCCAGCATGGATAGACAGAATGCAACGAAGTGTTCACTGGTGTACGGAGTATTGATTCTTTCGCTCATGATTTCCTCCAATCAAAAGAGCGGCGGTTATGCGCCGCCGCCCTGGTCGGTCGTGGTATCGTCAATTCGATTGTGAAGCTGAGCAAGAATGCTCTTCATCTTTTCCGGGATAGGCAGTCCAAGGTGAGCCGCATTCTCCAGCAGGGATACACCCTCATTGGACAGGTAGAAGCACACCACGGCGCCGCGCAGAGCATTGCCGGTTCCTACCACATGAAGATCAACGATGTGGGCAACACCCACCAGCATGATAATGAGCACCTTCTTGCAGATACCCTTAAAGCCCACGCTGGAGGACAGCTTCTTGTCTGCCACAGCGCACATGAGGCCGGTCACATAGTCAACGGCCATAAAGATCAGAAGTGCAGTCAGCAAACCGTCCATACCTCCCAGAAAGTAGCCGAGCCAGCCACCGACAGCCGCGATAGCCATCTGAAGCTTGGCCCAAATGATGTCGATAGAGAAATCCCTCATAGTCAAATCCTCCTTAGAGTTGATATAGCAAAGACCGCTATGACAGCGGCCTTATACTTCTTCGATCTGGTTTTCATCGGTTGATTCTTCGGCTGAACCGGAGACCTTCTCCTGCCACAGAGCGGGGACAGCGGGCGGTTCCCAGCCGGTCTGTGCAGTGTGAGCCTGCTGACAGGTGTACCTCGTGCCGTTCTCATCCGGATAAGCGACCTCATCGCCAACGATGTAGTCAATGCCCGCAGCCCAGATGCGCACGGCATCTTCGGAGAGAATCTCCACCTTGCGCCAGAGAGCAGGTACAAGATCAGGCGTCCAGGTACCCTGCGTGGTGTGGTCCTGCAGGCAGCGCCAGAGGAACGCGCCGAAGGTATACACATCTCCAACCTTGACATCCAGCCCCGGTTGCCAGAGGCGGCCCTCCAGCGCAGGCTGAATACGGAGCAGTTCGCTGTCCGTCACGCGCCCGTCTGCCACAGCCAGCCGCAGAAGCAGACCGATGGCATTGGGCAGCGCCTCTTCCGCGCTCACGGAAACGAAGCGATCCAGCGGAAGGGACTGAGCGATCAGGTTGTGTGTCAGTTCCATGCCTTCGGTGATCACAACCGAGTCATCAAAGACATAGACCTGATCGGCAGTCACGCCCGTCAGCTGGAAGCTCTCGCCGCTCAGATCGTAGTGGGTGGTATCCTTGCGCTTGGCAATAACAAAGGACGAGCAGATCACCATACGGATCTGCCCGCCCAGCGGGATAGCAATATTCACTTGAAATCCTCCTTCTTAGCCGACAGCCGTGCTGCCGCTGAATACGCATTCGATATAGGGTTCGTAATTGGTGTCCGTTCCGCTCATGCGCATGTACGCATTGGAGTAGGTGGACGAACCGAAGTTGTACGGGGTTTCATACAGGCACAGACCGCCGTAGTAGCCGTCTGCCAATCCCTGCACAGCATCCACAGGGATCGAGAACGTAACCTGCTTGTCTCGACCGATGGTGCCGATAGCACCATAGTTCCTGGCAATGCTGGGTGTGCCGCTTGCAGAGGTATTCGTGATCGCACACAGGTAGACGCTCTTCGCTGAGCTGGAACCGGAGCCGGTTTTGCGGTGAAGCGTAAGCGTCGCGCTCTTGACTGTACACCCCGACAGCAGGTTCTGTGCATTACTGAACCACATGCAGCCTCTGTTCCAGTTAAGGGACGAGTTGTAGCCGCTGTCGTAGTACACGCCCTGAATGACATCCAGCGTATCGGTTCGCCAGCTGCCGCGCCACGACTTTGTGGTTGTTGCGTACAGAATGCCGGTTTCATCCGGTGTGACAGTAGGAATGGCTGTGCCGTAATCGGTTGTGACGCTGTTTGCATACAGAAGCCCGTTTTCACCCGTGCCTCTGCTGCCCGCAGGAACCGTACCGCTGGCAATAATAAGACTGGCGTAGGAAACCATCGCCCAGCTGCAGGAGCCGCAGCAGTCCTTCACATTGCCTTGTGCCAGATAGCATTCCAGCCCCTGCAGAGCATTGTACAGACCGCAATTGTACAGGAAAACATGAGAGGAGCGGGCATATACTATTATGGTTATGGAGCACCAGGAGCAACTCTCACATTTGTTTTCCAAAGATTTAGTTGCTCAGCTGGCAACATCGTCCTTAGATTATTACCCCAGCACGCTTGCGGCGTATGAATTGCTTGTTATTGATCAGCAGGTATGTGATAAGGCTTTTTTTGACGCTGCTCTGGATGATATGTGTTCCCGATTTTTGTCTATTCCAAATGAAGAAGTCGAAAGCATGCTAGAAGCGCTGGGGGCACAATATCCTGCGGCTCTCATTGATCACTTCAAGCTTTACATCGATAAAATAAGAGAATTCTGTCAAAAATAAGCATTTTGCACCCAAAACAAAACGAAAGGGCTATTCGCAAAATAAAAGCCCTAATGTCAAAACGAAAGCATGAGCAATCGTTTTGTTATGCACCCTCCAGAGAGTGTGGGTGCATTCTATCTATACAGTTTTTCAGCGGAAATTCATCCCGGGGATGGCGGCGAAGGAAATATGCCGGAATCATTCATATTCCCGGGTGCATTTGCCATTTTGCATTAGGATTCTGCAAGAATATAAAGAAAAGGACTGAAACCTTGTATCAAAGTTTCAGTCCTTTTATGGTCTGGGTGAGAGGATTTGAACCTCCGGCCTCTTGAACCCCATTCAAGCACGCTACCAAACTGCGCCACACCCAGTTATCTTTGCTCTTACCAGCAGCGCTTTCAGGGCACAGGTGATATTATACCTGCCTTCCCCATGGTTGTCAAGCATTTCTTTTTGCATTTTCCCGAATTTTTTTCGAAAGGCGCGCTGAAAAAAATAGGCGAATTTTGTGAAAAACGATATTGACATTGTACGGTGATTGTGGTTTAATATTCTCCGCTTTGAAGTTTACTATTTCTAAACTTGCTGTCAGGTACGGTCAGGGATGGCTCCCTGCCCATCAAGGAGGTCAGCGCCATGGAGATCGGTGAACGGCTGCGCGAATTGCGCATCCAACGGGGCCTTACCCAGGAGGAACTCGCCGACCGCTGCGAGCTGAGCAAAGGGTTTATCTCCCAGGTAGAGCGGGAACTTGCCTCACCCTCCATCGCCACGCTCAAGGACATGCTGGAATGCCTTGGCGTTACGCTGCAGAGTTTTTTCAGCGACGACAGCGCCGAAAAGGTGGTTTTTGCCCCGCAGGACATGTTTGAAAAAGAGGATGAAGAATCCGGGCACAAAATCACCTGGCTTGTGCCGGACGCTCAGAAAAACAGCATGGAACCCATCTTGCTGGAGCTGTCGCCCGGCGGCAAAAGTCCGGTGCTTCCTCCGCTGGAAAGCGAGGAATTTGGCTATGTGCTGCGCGGACAGGTCACTCTGGTGGCGGGCAAGCGCAGCTACACGGTAAAAAAGGGCGACAGCTTTTGTCTGCGTCCCAGCGCCACGCATTATCTGGAAAACGTGAGTGCCCGACCCGCCGCCGTGCTGTGGGTTTCTACACCGCCCAGCTTTTGATATCCATTCTCAAACGAAGGAGAACGCGGCCATGATTGACAAGCAGCATCTCATCGACCTCAAGGGCGTATCCAAGGAGTTTGACGGCACGAGGGTCCTGAGCAACATCGACCTGTATGTGCGCAGAAAGGAGTTTGTGACTCTGCTGGGCCCCAGCGGCTGCGGCAAGACGACCACGCTGCGCATCATCGGCGGCTTTGAATATCCCACGGAAGGCACCGTGCTCTTTGAGGGCCGCGACATCACCGACCTGCCGCCCTACAAGCGCCGCGTCAACACGGTCTTTCAAAAATATGCGCTGTTTCCCCACCTGAATGTTCAGGAAAACATCGCCTTTGGCCTCAAGATTGCCAAGGTGCCACGCGATGAGATCAAAAAGCGTGTGGACCATATGCTGGACCTGGTAAATCTGAGCGGCTACGGCAAGCGCAGCGTAGATCAGCTTTCCGGAGGCCAGCAGCAGCGCATCGCCATCGCCCGCGCGCTGGTCAACCATCCGGAGGTGCTGCTGTTGGACGAGCCCCTTGGCGCGCTGGATTTAAAGCTGCGCAAGGAAATGCAGCTGGAGCTGAAAAGCATGCAGCAGCGCCTGGGCATCACATTTATCTACGTAACGCACGACCAGGAGGAAGCGCTCACCATGAGCGATACCGTGGTGGTCATGCGCGACGGCCACATTTTGCAGATCGGCGACCCCAAACGCATCTACGACGAGCCGGTCAACGCCTTTGTCGCCGACTTCATTGGCGAGAGCAACATCCTGCGCGGCACCATGGTACGCGACGAGCTGGTGCATTTCAGCGGCAACGACTTCCCCTGTGTGGACTCCGGCTTCGGCGAAGATGCGCCGGTAGACGTGGTGGTGCGTCCGGAGGACATCATGCTCGTGGGCGAGGACATCGGCCAGATCAGCGGCGTGGTCAAGAGCGTCTTGTTCAAGGGCGTTCATTATGAAATGATGATCGATACCGGCGAAACGGTTTTCAAGGTGCATTCCACCGTCATGCAGCCCCAAGGCTCTCGCGTCGGCATCAACATCGTCCCCTTCAATATTCACATTATGAAGCCAATGCCCAAGGAGGCGCCCAAGGATGTATAATATGTCGCTGCCCTGGTGGGGCTGGGCGCTGATGGGCGCGGGACTGGTGTGCTTTGTGGCGCTTGTGGCGCTGTCCGTGCGCCGCAATCACGGGGTGAAACGCAGCCTGTTTGCCTCGCCCTATACGCTGTGGATGATCCTTTTCACCGTATTGCCCTGCATCCTGGTGGCCTACTATGCCTTTACCGACGCCAACGGGGCCTTTACGCTGGACAATTTCCGCCACTTCTGGGATTCCAACTATACCAAGAACCAGCTTTATGCCCAGATGGGGCCGGAGGCTGCGGCGTTCATTTCGCGCGGCACGGTCAATGTCGACACGCTGGTCTATTCGCTGTGGATGGCCTTCCTCTGCACGCTGATCAGCCTTCTGCTGGGCTATCCGGCCGCGCTGTACATGGCGGACCGGAACATGAAGATCGGCTCAACCATCGTGGTTCTTTTCATCATCCCCATGTGGATGAACTTTCTTTTGCGCACCATCGCCTGGATGAGCCTTTTGGAGGATCAGGGGCTGATCAACAACTTCCTGCGCCTGCTGGGCTTTGAGGGCGTGCAGCTGATGTACAATTCCGGCGCGGTGCTGCTGGGCATGGTGTATAACTTCCTGCCCTTCATGGTGTTCCCCATCTATACGTCGCTTACCAAGCTGGATCCGCAGTTGGGCGAGGCTGCGCAGGACCTGGGCTGCAATGCCTGGAACAAGTTTGTGCGCGTAACGGCGCCGCTCAGCCTGCCGGGAGTCATCAGCGGCATCACCATGGTGTTTATGCCGTCGGTGACCACGTTCTTTATCCCCCGTATTCTGGGCGGCGGCAACACCATGATGTTTGGCGATCTGATCGAAAGCAAGTTTCTCACCGAGGGCAACTGGAACGTAGGCAGCGCGCTGAGCCTGATTATGATGATCCTGATTCTGCTCAGTCTGAGCATCCTGCGCAAAGCCGATCCCGAGGGGGAAGGAGGCTCGCTGATATGAGAAAGCCAAGGCTTTTCTTCAAAAAGTTCTATTTGGCCATCATCATGCTCTTCCTCTATATCCCCATCGTGGTGATGATCGCCCAGTCCTTCAACGCCGGCAAGAGCCGCGCCAAATGGGAGGGGTTCTCCTTCCGCTGGTATGCCGAGCTGTTTCAGGACCGCTCCATCATGCAGGCGCTTCAGGTGACAATCGCGGTGGCGGTGATCGCCGCCGTGATCGCCACCATTCTGGGAACGCTGGCAGCCATCGGCATCTACAGCATGAAAAGGCGCCCCCAGAGCGTGATGATGACGCTGACCAACATTCCCATGACCATGCCGGACATCGTGACGGGCATTTCGCTGATGCTTCTGTTCCTGTTTACGAAGGTGGAACGTGGGCTGATTACCATGATTATGGCACACATCACCTTCAATACGCCCTATGTCATATTGTCCGTCATGCCCAAGCTCAAGCAGATGAACAAGCACAGCTATGAGGCCGCGCTGGACCTGGGCGCAACGCCGGGCTATGCCCTCACCCATGTAATCATCCCCGAAATCCGCCAGGGCATCATCACGGGCGCGATGCTGGCCTTTACCCTGTCCCTGGATGATTTCACCATCAGCTACTTCACCACCAGCCCCATGGTACAAAACCTCTCCACGCTCATCTATTCCAAGGCGCGCATCGGCATCGACCCGACGCTTAACGCGCTGAGCGCGCTGATGTTTGTGGCGCTGCTGGTGCTGCTCATCATCGTCAACCGCCGTACCGCTGACAACAGCCAGAAGGCGTGACGCATATCCCCAGAAACTTTAGGAGGTACTGTCATGAAAAAGTGGTTGGTTCTTCTGCTTTCCCTGGCTCTGCTTCTGCCCCTTGCCGCTTCCGCGCAGGAGGTCGTCAACGTCTACAACTGGGAGGACTACATCGATGAGGCCGTCCTGGACCAGTTTGAAGAGGAAACGGGCATCCACGTCAACTACATGCGCTTTACCACCAACGAGGACATGATGGTGTCCGTCCGCGCCAATCCCGGCGCGTATGACGTGATCTTCCCCTCCGAGTACTGCGTCGAGCGCCTCATTGCCGAGGACCTGCTGGCCGAGATCAACTACGATAATGTGCCCAACATGTCCTACACGCTGGAAAGCCTGCTCAACCCCGACTATGATCCCAACAACGCGCACTCCGTGCCTTACATGTGGGGCACCGTGGGCATTCTCTACAACACCACGATGGTGTCCGAGCCGGTGGATTCCTGGGGCATCCTGTGGGATACCGACTATATGAACAACGTGTTCATGCTGGATTCCATCCGCGATACCATGGGCGTGACCCTCAAATACCTGGGCTACTCCATGAACACCCGCGATCCCGTAGCGCTGGAGGCCGCCAAGCAGAAGCTCATCGAGCAAAAGCAGAGCGGCGTGGTCAAGGCCTATCAGGTGGACGAAACCAAGGATAAGATGGTTGCGGGCGAGGCCGCGCTGGCTGTGATGTGGTCCGGCGACGCGCAGTATGCCATCGACCTCAACCCCGATCTTGCCTATGCCATTCCCAAAGAAGGCAGCAACGTGTGGGTAGACTGCATGGTGATCCCCAAGACGGCCAAGAATAAGGAGAACGCCGAAGCGTTTATCAACTTCCTCTGCCGCCCGGACATTGCGCAGAAGAACTGCGAGGCCATCTGGTACTCCACCCCCAACACCGAGGCCATCAAGCTCATGGGCGAGGAATACACCTCCAACACCACCATGAACCCCTCTGCCGAGGATGTGGCCAACTGCGAGTATTTCCATGACATTCAGGACTTCATCGCCATCTACAACGCCCTGTGGCAGGAAGTCAAGAACGCCAAGTAAAGCACGCATCAAGGATAACAGGGAAAGGCCCGGCGCGCCGGAAAAAACGGCACGCCGGGTCTTTGAGCATGATGGAGGTGGCGCTTGTGCGGGAAGGCATCCATAGCACCGCAAACGGCGAGATTCATTTCTGGCTTTCCGAAAACATCATCCGCGACCGCTTTACGCTGGTATTCCTGCCAGGGCTGACGGCCGATCACAGGCTGTTTGAGCGGCAGATCGGGTATTTTCAAAGCAGGTACAACGTGCTGGTCTGGGACGCGCCGGGCCATGCCGCCTCCTGGCCCTTTGAGCTCTCCTTCAGCCTGATGGATGAAGCGCGCTGGCTGGAGGAAATTCTCCGCGCGCAGGGCGTCGAACATCCCGTCCTCGTCGGCCAGTCCATGGGCGGATATGTGGCGCAGGCCTATTGCGAGCTCTACCCCGACAGAATCAAGGGCTTTGTGGCTATCGACTCCGCACCGCTGCAAAGGAGCTATACCACCGGCCTTGAGATCTGGCTTCTGAAAAGAATGGAGCCGCTCTATCGCCTCATTCCCTGGAAATACCTGCTCCGATGGGGAACGGAGGGGGTAGCCGTATCCGAGTACGGACGCAAACAGATGCGCGACATGATGCAGGTCTATGCCGGGCAGCAGGAACGGTATGCCGGCCTGGCCGGCCACGGATACCGCATGCTGGCCGAGGCGATGGAAGCAAACCTGACGTACCGCATTCCCTGTCCGGCGCTGCTCATTTGCGGAGAAAAGGACCGCGCCGGATCGTGCATTCGGTATAACCGGGCCTGGCACGAAAGGACGGAGATTCCGCTGGCATGGATTCCCCATGCGGGCCATAACGCGAACGCCGACGCGCCGGAGACTGTCAACCGTCTGCTGGAGCGCTTCGCCGCTGAATTGCCGCAGGTCCTCACATCAGCCCCCGGAAACCCTTGCCGATGATCTCCGTGGAATTGGTGATGAGCACGAAGCTGTGCGGGTCTACTTCACGCGTATACTTGCGCAGCTTTATGGCCTGATACCGGTTGACCACGGTGAGAATGACCGTTTTATCCTCATGGGTATAGGCGCCCTCTCCGTGCAGCTCCGTTGCGCCGCGTCCAAGGACGGTCACAATGAAATGAACAATCTCCGAGGGCTTCTCGGTAATAATCTGGAAACACTTATGCACCTTGATGTTTTCCAGCACCATGTCCACAATCACGGATTTCAGCACCAGGCCCAGCATGCTGAACAGACCGGTTTCCATGCCGAAAGCCACACAGGCCGCCACCGTAATCAGAAAGTCCACGCACAGAAGACAGTTGCCGATGTTGACGCTGGTGTGGCGCTTGAGAATCATGGCCACGATGTCGGTTCCGCCGCTGGAAGCCTGCATGTTAAAGAGGATGGCGCTTCCCACCGCCGGAAGGCCCACTGCGAAAATCAGCTCAAGCAGGGGTTGGCTGGTCATGGGCGCATCCATGGGCACAATGTATTCCAGCCCCCACGTAGCGCAGGACAAGACCAGGCTGGTATAGGCCGTGCGCACCCCGAAAGAGCGCCCGAATACGGCAAAGCCCAGCGCCAGCAGCACCATGTTGATGATGAACACGAACGCGCCGGCGGACAGGTTCGGGGCATAATGGGCCAATATAATGGAAATGCCGCTGACCCCGCCGGTGGAAAAATGATTGGGGAATTTGAAAAAGTATACGCCTATGGCGATCAGCAGTGTACCAATCGTCAGCATGACGTAATCCTTAAGCGTCTGCATCCAGGATTCGTTCTTCATGTATCCGCGCCTCCCAAGCCGCTTTTGTGGTTTCACAGGCGTTATTTTATGCTATCATATAGATAATTGCAATCCCCTTTTCGCGTAAGGAGGTTTTTTCCGGATGTCCCCCATCTATCTTGCTTTTCTGGGTACAATGTTCACCTTTTTGGCGACGGCGCTGGGCGCCGCCACGGTTTTCTTTTTCAAAAAAGATATCCCGCACGGCATGCAGCGGGCCTTCCTGGGCTTTGCCGCGGGGGTGATGATCGCCGCTTCAGTGTGGTCGCTGCTGGTTCCCGCTATGGAAATGGCCGAAAAGTCCGGCGCGCCCGCCTGGCTTCCCGCGGCGGGCGGCTTTGTGTTGGGCGCCGTGTTTCTGCTGGCGCTGGACCGTCTGCTCCCTCACCTGCATCCCGGCAGCGATGAGCCGGAGGGGCTGAAAAGCTCGTTTGCCCGCACGACCATGCTGGTGCTGGCCGTCACGCTGCACAACGTGCCGGAAGGACTTGCCGTGGGCCTGGCATTCGGGCTGGCCGGCAACAGCAGCGCCATGCCTCTCTCCGGCGCGTTGGCGCTTTCGCTTGGCATGGCGCTGCAGAACTTTCCCGAAGGCGCGGCGATCTCGCTGCCTCTGAAAAAAGAGGGCCTGAGCAACACGCGCAGTTTTGTTTACGGGGCGCTCAGCGGTATTGTCGAGCCCATCGCGGGCGTATTGGGCGTGCTGGCGGCGGGAACGATCACCGGCGTGATGCCGTGGCTTCTGGCCTTTGCGGCAGGCGCGATGATCTACGTGGTGGTGGAGGAACTCATCCCCGAAGCCAGTCTGGGCGAACACAGCCATACCGGCACGCTGAGCGTGATGCTGGGCTTTCTGGTGATGATGGTGCTGGACGTGGCGCTGGGCTGAACTCAGAGCGAGAATTCCACCTTGACAACCCGGCCCAGGAAGTTGACGTCCGGCAGAGCGCAGGTTTCCGCCACATATTCCCGGTCGTAGCTTTGCAAAAGCACGTTGAGCGCATCCAGCTTCTTGACCTTGCGAAGGTAGCGGTGCTGGTTGTGCTCCACGAGCATCACCGCGCCGTCAATAGGGCTGCCGGAGGGCACGATCAGGCACAGGTCATCCCGCAGAATCCGGAAGCCGCGCATGCTGTCATCCGGGGCCACGAGGTAAAAGACCTTGTCCGGCGCGGCGCCCTCGATGCGCCCATCCAGAATGGGCAGCAGGCGATGATCGACCTCCTTCAGCACCGCATTGTACACCGGAACGCGCTTGAGCACGCTGGTCAGCGCATCCAGCCACACGCCGCCGGAGACCGGGTTCTCGCTCTTGTACACGGTTTCGCTCTCGGCAGGCTTCTCTGCCTGACGCGGCTGCACGGCGGGGCGGGGCGCAGGCTTGGGCGCGACGGTTTCCAGATCCACCGTAGCCGCTATGTCATCCAGGGTAAATCCTTCCTCGTTGTGTTCCTTCAGTCCGATTTTCTTAAGAATGCGGCGCGCCTGGTCATCCGCAATAATGCGGCGTCCCTCTTCCACATCCTTCAGATATCCCTCGCTGACGCCCCCCAGGCGGGCGACCTGTTTCAGCGTCATGTTTCTGCGCAGGCGTTCGGTGCGCAGCAAATCTCCCAAACGGCTCATAGGCTTGATGCTCCTTTCCATTCGGCAATCATTATAGCACGGCATGCGGCGTTTGAACAGGATGAAAACGCCGCTTTTCTTTTTCTTGAAAGGCCCGCGGATCCGCCGTATAATAGAGGCAGATCACTCCAAAGGCAGGAGGGGGCAGCCATGTACGATTTGCGGATGAGCCGGGGCGCTTCCACGGTGGTGAACACATGCGCGGGCGTTCAGCCCGGAGAACAGGTGCTTATTATCACGGAACATTCCAAGATGAGCATCGCGGAAAGCCTGGCCGCCGCGGCCTATGCGGCCGGTGCCGAGGCGACCCTCGCGGTGATGACGCCGCGTGATCTGGACGGTCAGGAGCCGCCCGCCGCCATCGCGGCGGCCATGCGCGCCTCGGACGTGTTTCTTTGTGCGGTCAGCCGCTCCATCACCCACACGCACGCGGTCAGGGAGGCGACGGCGGCGGGTGCCCGTGGGCTGGTGCTGACCCAGTTCACCGAGGAGATGATGGTGCGCGGCGGTATCCAGGCGGATTTTCGGGCCATTGCCCCGCGCTGCCGCGCCATGGCCGCTGCGCTCGCCGGAAGCGGCAGCGTGCGGCTGGAGACGCCGCAGGGCACCTCCCTCTCCTTCAGCGCAAAGGGCCGCCGGGGCAATGCGCTCTACGGCGTCGTAGACAAAGGGCAGTTTTCCACCATTCCTACGATTGAGGCCAACGTGTCTCCGCTGGAAGGCACGGCCAATGGACGGATCGTGGCGGATGCAAGCGTCCCCTATCTGGGCATCGGCGTACTCAGGGAGCCGGTCTGCTGCGAGGTCCGGGACGGATTCATCCTGTCCATGACGGGTGGCGAGCAGGCCCGCATGCTGTATAACGACCTGCTTTCCCGAAAGGACCCCAACGTATTCAACATCGCGGAGCTGGGGGTCGGCATGAATCCGTGCTGCTCGTTCATGGGCTTCATGCTGGAGGACGAGGGCGTGGAAGGATCGGTGCACATCGGCATCGGAACCAGCATCACGCTGGGCGGCACGGTCAAGGCCGCCTGCCATTACGACCTGATTATGACCGGCGCGACGCTGGTGGCCGACGGCCAAACGCTGATCGAACAGGGGCGGCTGTGCCTGTAAGATAAGGAAAAGAGCCCGTCCGGGGGGACGGGCTCTCAGACTGTCAAAAAAACCTTCCGGGAGGTTCGGAGGGCCGCAGCCCTCCGAGCTGTATTCCGAATCCAGCGACATGTGCGGTGGATTCGGAAGCCTTGCGCAGCAAGGTTTCCTTGCACGTTTCCCCGGCCGCGCCGCAGGCGCAGGGAAAACGTGTTTTGGCGGAAAAGGCCGCCGCAGGCGGACTTTTTCGACAAGCTGAGAGCCCGTCCGGGTGGACGGGCTCTTTTTCATGCGGAAACTTACTTGCTGGCTTCCTCGATGGCCACAGCCACAGCCACGGTCGCGCCGACCATGGGGTTGTTGCCCATGCCGATGAGACCCATCATTTCCACGTGCGCAGGCACGGAGGAGGAACCGGCAAACTGCGCATCGGAGTGCATGCGGCCCATGGTGTCGGTCATGCCATAGCTGGCGGGGCCGGCGGCCATGTTGTCGGGATGCAGGGTGCGGCCGGTGCCGCCGCCGGAGGCCACGGAGAAATACTTCTTGCCGTTTTCAACAGCCCACTTCTTGTATGTGCCAGCCACGGGATGCTGGAAGCGGGTGGGGTTGGTGCTGTTGCCGGTGATGGACACATCGACGTCCTCCAGCCGCATGATCGCCACGCCCTCGGTCACGTCGTCGCAACCATAGCAGCGCACCTTGGCCTTTTCGCCGTCGGAGTAGGCGGTTTCCTTGACGATCTTGACTTCGCCGGTCTTGTAATCCATCTGGGTCTGCACGTAGGTGAAGCCGTTGATACGGCTGATGATGTAGGCCGCGTCCTTGCCCAGGCCGTTGAGGATGACGCGCAGGGGCTCCTTGCGCACCTTATTGGCGGTGCGGGCAATGCCAATGGCGCCCTCTGCAGCGGCAAAGCTCTCATGGCCGGCCAGGAAAGCAAAGCACTTGGTGTTTTCACTCAGCAGCATGGCGCCCAGGTTGCCATGGCCCAGGCCCACAGCGCGCTGATCGGCCACGGAGCCGGGAATGCAGAACGCCTGCAGGCCTTCGCCGATAGCGGTGGCAGCCTCGGCGGCAGTCTTGCAGCCCTTCTTGAGGGCAATGGCCGCGCCCAGGGTGTATGCCCACACAGCGTTTTCAAAAGCGATGGGCTGTACGCCGCGGACGATGCCGTCCACATCAACGCCCTTGTCCTTTACAAACTGCGCCATCGAATCCAGATCGGTGAAGCCGTACTGCTTGAGGACGCCCTCAATCTTGCCGATTCTTCTTTCGTATCCTTCAAAAGTAGCCATTTCCACTCACCTCTTAACAAATTCGGATTACTGATGACGGGGATCAATGTATTCGACGGCCTCGGCGAAGCGGCCATAGGTGCCGACGTTCTTTTCGTAAGCTTCCTTGGGATCGGTGCCATTCTTGATGGCTTCCATCATCTTGCCCAGGTGCACAAACTGATAGCCGATGACCTCATGATCCTTGTCCAGGCCCAGCTTGAGCACATAGCCCTCGGCCATCTCCAGATAGCGAACGCCCTTTTTGAGGGTTCCATACATGGTGCCCACCTGGCTGCGCAGGCCCTTGCCCAGGTCCTCCAGGCCAGCGCCGATGACCAGGCCGCCCTCGCTGAAGGCGCTCTGGGTACGGCCGTAGGCGATCTGCAGGAACAGCTCGCGCATGGCGGTGTTGATGGCGTCACAGACCAGGTCGGTATTGAGGGCTTCCAGCACGGTCTTGCCGGGCAGGATCTCGGCGGCCATGGCGGCAGAGTGGGTCATGCCGCTGCAGCCGATGGTCTCCACCAGCGCCTCCTGGATGATCCCTTCTTTAACGTTGAGGGTCAGTTTGCAGGCGCCCTGCTGGGGAGCACACCAGCCAACGCCGTGCGTCAGGCCGCTGATATCCTTGATCTCGCGGCTCTGCACCCACTTGCCCTCTTCGGGGATGGGAGCGGGGCCATGGTTGGGGCCCTTTTTGACGCATACCATTTCCTCGACTTCTCTTGAATATTGCATTGATTGTATCCTCCTGTTCCAACATAGTGTGTGATGCGGACACATACATTCATAGTATAGCACAACTTTTCCATTGTAAAAAGTGGTTGCACGAAAATTTGATGGGTTTTTACGGAAGCGCAGCAATTCATCTGGGACAGGCACGGCGCAAACAGGGTGCCGCAGCGCCTGGCTGACCGAATGACACGCAGCTGCACAGGGAGCGTATGTCTCAGTGAAGAGGAATGGAGGAGCCGCTTCGATGCCAGGGCAGTCTCGTCAGGCTTCTCCCCTTTGACCGGCATAAATCTCAAAGGATCAGCATGGCATCCCCGAAAGAAAAAAACCGGTAACGCTCCTTCACCGCCTCACGATAGACGCGCAGCGCCTCCTCACGCCCCATCAGGGCGGAAATGAGCATCAAAAGCGTGCTCTGCGGCAGGTGGAAGTTGGTAATCAGCGCGTCCGTCGCATGGAAGGTATAGCCGGGCATGATGAAGATGCCCGTATCCCCGCTTTGAGCGCGGACGATTCCATCCTCGCCGGTGACGGTTTCCAGCGTGCGCACGCTGGTGGTGCCTACGCATACGCAGCGGCCGCCCGCCGCGCGCGCCGCGTTGATACGCGCCGCGGCTTCCGGCGGCACCTCATAGTGCTCCACATGCATGTGATGCTGGCTGAGGTCCTCCGTTTTCACGGGACGGAAGGTGCCCAGCCCCACATGCAGCACGATCGGCACCACATCCACGCCCATCCTGCGCACACGGTCCAGAAGCTCCGGCGTGAAATGCAGGCCTGCCGTAGGCGCGGCAGCGCTGCCCTCCTCGCGGGCGTAGACGGTCTGGTAGCGGGTCTTGTCCATCAGCTTCTCATGGATGTAGGGCGGGAGCGGCATCTGGCCCAGCCGATCCAGAATCTCCTCGAACACGCCCTGATAGTGGAAGCGCACCTTGCGCCCACCGTCCTCAGCATTGTCGATGATTTCCGCCCTCAGCAGCCCTTCGCCAAACACGCACATCGTGCCGGGGCGAAGCCTGCGGCCCGGCCGGACCAGCGCCTCCCACACGTCGCGCTCCAGGCGCTTGAGAAGCAGCAGCTCCACCGGCACGCCGGTGTCCTCCTTCTGGCCCAGCAGGCGCGCGGGAATCACCTTCGTTTCATTGATGACCAGCGCGTCGCCCGCATGCAGAAACTGCGGCAGATCGTAAAAATGCAGGTGCCTGACGCTGCGGTCCGCACGGTCGTACACCAACAGGCGGCTGTGATCGCGCGGCTCGATGGGCGTCTGCGCGATCAGTTCCTGCGGCAGCTCATAATCAAAATCGCTGGTTTTCATATGCGCATTTGTTCCCCCTCGTCGGGCGGCGTCTGCGGCTTGCGCCCCAGGTGTTCATAAGCGGCGGGCATGACCACACGGCCCCTGGGCGTGCGTGTGAGAAAGCCCAGCTGCATCAGGTACGGCTCGTACACGTCCTCGATGGTGGAGGCGTCCTCGCCCGTCATGGCGCTCAGGGTTTCCAGGCCCACCGGTCCGCCCCCAAACTTGTCAATCATGGTTTCCAGCATGGCGCGGTCCAGCTTTTCCAGTCCCAGCTCGTCCACATCCAGGAGATCCATACCCTGCCGGGCCACCTCCAGCGTAATCACGCCTCCCGCCCGGATCTGCGCAAAGTCGCGCACGCGGCGGAGCATGCGGTTGGCAATACGCGGCGTGCCGCGGCTGCGGCGGGCGATTTCCAGAATGCCTTCGTCATCCGCGCGCACGTTCAGAATGCCCGCGCTGCGCCGCACAATGGCCGCCAGCTCCTCAGGCGAATACATCTCCAGCCGGAACAGGATGCCGAAGCGGTCGCGCAGCGGCGCGCTCAAAAGCCCTGCCCGCGTGGTGGCGCCCACCAGGGTAAAGCGCGGCAGGTCCAGCCGAATGCTGCGCGCCGTGGGTCCCTTACCGATCATGATATCCAGCGCGTAGTCCTCCATGGCAGGATAGAGCACTTCCTCCACGGAGCGGCTCAGGCGGTGGATCTCGTCGATAAAGAGCACGTCGCCGTCGCTTAGGTTGGTCAGAATGCTGGCCAGGTCGCCCGCCTTTTCAATGGCGGGGCCGCTGGTAATGCGGATGTTCTGCCCCATCTCCGCGGCGATAATCCCTGCCAGCGTGGTTTTGCCAAGGCCCGGCGGGCCGTAGAGCAACAGATGGTCCAGCGGCTCGTGGCGCTTGAGCGCCGCCTCGATGGAGATATGCAGATTCCGCTTTACGCTCTCCTGACCGATGTATTCCCGCAGGGTTTTGGGGCGCAGGCTCTGCTCCTGCTCGTCCTCGCCCTGCCGGAAGCCCGTGGAAACGATGCGGTCGTCCATGCCCTATCCTCTCTTCTTCCCTCACATGTTTTGCGCCATGTGGCGCAGGGCGAGCTTGATCAGCTCATCCGGCGTCTCCGCCTGCCCCTTGACGCCCTTGAGCGCCGCGGCCGCCTCCTGCGGCGTGTATCCCAGCGACTTAAGGGCCAGCAGCGCCTCACCCAGCGCGTCCTGTGCGGGCGCGTCGGGCTCGATGGCAAAGGCCGCGTCATCCAGTCCCGCCGCGCCGGAAAGCGCATCCTGCGCCAGCTTGTCCTTGAGCTCCAGACTGATGCGCTGCGCCGTTTTCTTGCCGATGCCCGGCGCGCGGGACAGCGCTGCGGCATCCCCGGTGAGGATGGCCAGGCGCAGATCCGCCAGCGGCATGCTGCCCAGCACGCCCAGCGCGCTCCTTGGGCCGATGCCGCTTACGGAGGTCAGGCGCTTGAACATGTCGCGCTCCTCCTTCTGGCAAAAGCCGAAGAGCTCCATGGCGTCCTCCCGCACGTTCATAAAGGTATACAGCGTGCATTCCTGCCCGGCGGCAGGCAGCACGGCCAGCGTGTTCATGCTGCACATCACGCGCAGGCCCAGGCCGCCGGCGGTCATCACAACGGCCTCGCCCTCGCTTTTTTCCATCAGGGTGCCCTTTACCATTGCGATCATGTCAGCGCCTCACTTCATTTTAAACTGCTCGCGCGCGGGACCCGTGGCGGCGTGGGTCAGCGCGATGGCGATGGCATCTGCCGCGTCGTCGGGGCGCGCGATGTCCTGCATATGCAAAAGGAGTTTTACCATCTGCTGCACCTGCTGCTTTTCGGCCTTGCCATAGCCTACGATGGCCTGCTTGACCTGCATGGGCGTATATTCATACAGCCGGTCGGTATACTCGGCGCAGGCAGCCAGGCTCACGCCCCTTGCCGCGCCCACGGTGAGCGCCGTGGTCACATTGCGCGCAAAGAACAATTCCTCAAAGGCGATCTCCTCCGGCCGGTACTGCCTCAGCAGTGCGCGCATATCCCGCCCGATCTGGCACAGGCGGTCGGGAAAGGACTGCTGCGGCGTGGTCAGAATGCAGCCATAGTCCACCAGCCGCTGCCTTCCCCGCTCCGCCTCGATCACGCCCCAGCCAAGCGTGGCCAGTCCGGGGTCGACGCCCAAAACAATCATGCGCCACGCCTCCTTGTCTTTGCTATGATACAGGTTTTAGGTACGGTTGTCAAACATACGTTCGACCTTTCCGCGCATCACAAAGGGGCCGCCGCCCTCCGGCGGCCGCCCCTTAGCAAGCTCCCGGCAATGGCGCCGTCAGAGCGTGCGCATATAGTTGGCAAAGTGCGCAAAGACGATGCCCGGTTCCTCCAGCGTCGTATCCCAGCGCTTGACCCATTCCAGCGAATAGAACCCGTCGTAGCCGCCATCCTTGAGCACGCCCACGATTTCTTCCAACGGCACGTCGCCAAAGCCGGGCAGGGCATAGCGGTAGCCGTCCGCCGTGGCGGTGCTGTCCTTGAAATGGGTATGGCACAGCCAGGGGCGCAGGTTCTGATAGGTGGTTTCCGGCTTTTCGTGCATGAAGCGGTAGGGATGATGGACATCCCACAAAACACCCACGCCCTCGCAGCTGATGGTGCTCATCAGCCGGGCCAGCTTCTCGCTGTCACTCCATACGCCGTTGGTCTCAATCAGCATCTTCACGCCGTGTTCCAGCGCGTAATGCCCCATCTCCACCGCGCGGTGCTGCACGTAGCCCTCATCCACCGTACCGGCGGGCTGAGGAACGGGCGCGGTCGCCATCACGCGCACATAGGGCACGCCCAGCTTCTGCGCCAGGTGAATATAGGCCCGGATTTCCTCGTTGGTGGTCTGCTCCGTTTCGCGCAGGTGAATGCAGCAATCGCTGTCCAGGCAGGGGATGGCCAGGTTCAATCGGGCAAGCTCCGCCTTGGTTTTGTCCAGGTTTTCATCCGAAAAGGCGGGAATGCTGGGAACCGAGATATCGTTGCCGACGCCGCGTACCTCCACGCCGCCGTAGCCCAGATCGCAGGCGGTCGCCAAAATCTCCCGCCAGCTCCAGCGCGGACAGCCCAGGGTGGAAAAACTGATCTTCATGGCCGTCACTCCTCAAACTTGCATATCGGTTATTGGTTATGATATCATTGCTTCATCCATTGGTCAAGCCCTTCGTGGCCCGCGGGCTCCGATTGGCGCACGTTTGTTTTTTTCAATACCTATGGAATGAAGGAGGCTTTCCATGAGCCGACGCAGGCGTTCAAGACGGGGCGTGTCACTGGGAACCGTCGTGATGCTCCTTTTAACCATCGTGGTACTCGGGGGATTTTGTGCCCTGCTGCCCAGGCTGACGGGTACCACCGATGTACGCACCAACGCGGCTGAGCTGGCGGTGGCCATCGATCAGTCCCTGTCCCAGATTGCGGCATCCGGCGTGTCGCTCGTCGGTCCCACGCCACAGGCCTCCGTGCTTCCTCCCTCCGAGCTGGCCACCGCCACACCCACTCCCGCAGCGCCAACCGAGCCGCCTGAGCAGCGCTTTTCGCTGTGCGCGGCAGGCAGCATTCAGATCAATTCCAATGTGCAAAAAGCGCTGACGGACGACGATACCTACCGCTTCGACATCCTCTTTGGCGACCTGGCGGGCGACCTGGCGGCCGACCTGAGCATCGCCACGCTGGAAAACAACGTGATCGCCAGCGCGAAGCTGAGCGATTCCAACATTCCCGCAGACGTGCTCGCGCCTCTTCACGCGACGGGCGTCAACGCCTTGTGTCTGGGATATTACGGCGCGCTCAACGGCGGCGTCTCCGGGCTTGTTGAAACCCAGGAGGCGGTATCCGCCGCAGGAATGACGCCCTATGGCGTATATGCCTCGCAGCAGGAGCGCGACAGCCTTACGCTGGTGGAGGTGAACGGAATTTCCGTGGCGCTGCTCAGCTACCAAAACGAGCTGACCTCCTCTGGAAAGCGCCAGACCACCGATGAGGAGCAGGCATTCGTCATCGCCAGCCAGCAACTGCCCGTGATCGCCGACGATATTGCCAAAGTCCGTCAGGCGGGCGCGAAGGTGGTCGTGGTTTCCCTGTGCTGGGGCAAGGCAGGGGCCACGGCCCCCACCAGCACCCAGACGGAGCTTGCCCAGGGCATCGCGGACGCGGGCGCGGATATCATTCTGGGCACCCATTCCGGCACGCTGCAAACGGTGGAGATTCTCACGGCCGATCGGGGAGACGGCAAGTATCACCCCGTGCTGTGCGCCTATTCATTGGGCAATCTATTTACCTACGACCGGGAAAAGCGCGCCACCCTGGCCAGCATTCTGCTGCGGTCCGACGTGGTGTACGACCCTGCCACCGGCTGCGTGGCCTTTGACAACCTGAGCTATACGCCCACCTATTCCTGGCGCGGCAAGGAGGATGACGTCACGCGCTACCGTGTGATTCTCAACGACGGCCAGACCTATCCCGACTATGTGGACGATACCCAGAAAGGCGTGATGGAACGCTGCCTCACGCTGGTCAACGACGTGATGGCCGATACGCCTGTGCCCATCGCCCAGTGAAAACCCGTTTCTTTTCCCTGCCCGATGTTTTGGCGGGTTTTCCGGCAGCTCTGCTGGCGAAGGCATGCCGCATGGGCCGGCGCCGGCCGCTCCTGATCTGAAAACAAGCCAAACCTCCGGCCGAGAAGGGGCTTGACCCGTCTTTTCTGCGGCATCAGCCTCTGCTTCGATACTGCAAAGAAAGGATCTCCCCCTGGCTTGTGCCCGTCAGGCCCCGCCCGGCGGCCCGCGTGGCTGCGCCCGCTTTGCTTGCTATGCGCTCTGGCCGTTCCGCCGTGGCCATTCCCGGCGGAACGGCGTTTTTTCTTCGCTTGGGTGTTGCCCGAAAAGCTCCCGGCTGTCAACGCTTGTGATCAACGGGAAAAGGGGCTTCATCCGGGGTGCTTCCCCCTGCGGGCAGCAGGTCCAGAAATGCGCGCATGGGGGCGCTGAATACACGTGTGCGCTTATAAAACAGGCTGATGCTGCGCTCTACGTCCGGGCTGTCGATGCGGTAGAAGTACAGCCGCTCGTCCGGCGGAGCGCTCACGGCCAGCGTATCGCTGATAAAGGCCGCGCCCAATCCGTAGCCCGCGAGGGTATAGGCTGCGAGCTGCTGGTCCAGCTGAAGCCGGATTTTCGGGGAAAAACCCGCCCGGGCGCACAGGTGCTCGGCCCGCTCGCGGGTGTCATTTCCTTCCTTGAGCATCAAAAATGGGGTGTCTTGAAAAAGAGAAAGCGGCGCGCGCGGCGTTTCCTCCCGAAGCAGATCGGCGGCGGAAAGGCGGAAGCGCGCCGCCGCTTCGTTGACCGCAAAGGCGCGCGGTACAGCCAGAATCACCTGTTCGCGTTTGAAAAGCCTCGCCTCGTACACCGCCGGGTCAAAGGCGCTGTTGTCTACGGCAAAGTCCAGCGTCCCCTCCTGCAGCTGCTCCTTCAGGCGGGCTGTGGGCGCTTCGTGCAGGCGCAGCTCCACACCGGGATAGCGTTCGGAAAAGGTGCTCAGCAGCGGGGGCAGCACATAAGAAGTAAACAGCATCGCACCGCCCAGCGTCAATACGCCCGTGATGCACCTTTCCGCGTCATCCAGATACCGGCGCAGATCCGATTCGATTTGCAGCACCTGCTCCGCCGCTCGAATGTAGGCTCTCCCCGCCTCCGTAAGCCCGATGGGCGAGGTGCTGCGGTCAAAGATCGTCGTGCCGATTCGTCCCTCGGCCTTGCGGATCATCTGACTCAGGGAGGGCTGGGAAATATAGAGTGCCTGTGCTGCTCTGGTGAAGCTGCGCTGCCGGTAAACCTCATACACATAGGCCATCTCATGTAACAGGGTCATGGTTGCCTCCAGTCATAGGCATTTACCTATAAGTCAGTTTGTAAAATTGGTATTTGAAAATAGTATACCAAATCGCTATACTGAAAGCAAGCCAAGGATGAGGAAGGAGCTATGATGCGGCTATGTATAGAACGGAGCACGATCTGGTAGGCGAAAAACAAATCGACCAGGAGGCGTACTACGGGATTCATTCGTTGCGGGCCGCGGAGAATTTTCCGATCACCAACCAGCGTCTGCCCGGGGCCATGATCGTGAGCATGGCATGGATCAAAAAGGCGTGCGCGCGAGCCAACCGCATGGCCGGCGTGTTGCCCGGGCGCATAGCGGATGCGATAGAACGCGCCTGCGACGATCTGATCGCCGGGAAGCTGCATGACCAGTTCATCGTCGACCCCATCCAGGGGGGCGCGGGTACTTCCACCAATATGAATGCCAACGAGGTAATCGCCAACCGCGCCATCGAGCTTTTGGGCGGTAAAAAAGGCGATTATTCGCTCGTTCATCCCAACGACCATGTCAACTGCGGACAGTCCACCAACGACATCTACCCCACCTGCGTCAAAATGACGCTGTTTCGGGCCTGCGAAAGCCTGCTGGACGGGCTGGACGTGTTGATCGGGGCCCTCTCCGAACGCGCCAAGGCGTTTGACGGCGTGGTGAAAATGGGACGCACGCAGCTGCAGGATGCGGTGCCCATCCGGCTTGGGCAGGAATTTGCGGCGTATGCCTCGGTCATGCGCAGGGAGCGCGAGCGGCTGGCCCGCGGGCGTCAGGAGATGCTGGTTCTCAACCTTGGCGGCACAGCCGTGGGCACGGGCATCAACGCCAACGCGACCTATATCGGACGGGTGGTTCCGCTGCTGGCGGAGCTGACCGGCATTCCCTTCACCCAAAGCCATGATCTCGTTGATGCCACGCAGAACGCGGATTGTTACCTGGCGCTCTCTGCCGCCCTGAAAGGCTGTGCAACAAGCCTGTCCAAGATCTGCAACGACTTGCGGCTTATGTCCTCCGGCCCGAGGGACGGACTGGGCGAAATCAGTCTGCCCGCCCGGCAGAACGGGTCCTCCATCATGCCTGGCAAGGTCAATCCGGTCATCCCGGAAGTGGTCAACCAGATCGCCTTCCGTCTCGTGGGCTACGACATGACGGTCACGCTGGCGGTCGAGGGCGGCCAGCTGGAGTTGAATGCCTTTGAACCCGTGATTTTTGACAGCCTTTATCAAGGCATCACCATGTTCAGCGGAGGGCTTCAGACGCTTACGGCTCACTGCATCCGCGGCATTCGCGTCAATGAGAAGGTTTGCCAGCAGGAAGTGTCCCGTTCCGCCGGGCTTGCGACCGCCCTATGCCCCAAAATCGGCTACAACGCCGCGTGCTCGCTGGCCCGTGAGGCGTTGCGCTCCGAAAAGAGCGTGCGCGAGCTGGCGCACAGCCGTGGGCTTTTGACGGAAAGCGAGCTGGATACGCTGCTTGACCCCGCCGTTATGACGGAAATCCGCTCATGAGTTCCTCTTAAGCGTATCAGGGAGGCCCTGCGTCTTGGGTGCGGGCTTGCCGCCGTCTCCGGGAAGCGCCAGGACAGGCCGCCTTCGCGCCCTGCCCTGGCCGGCCCTGCCTTCTTTATCACCGGCAGGTTGCGTTCGTCCTTTCGTTTGTCCGATATATGTCCCTGTCGCGGCATGCCTGAATTGGCAAAAGCTTCTTGACATCCATATAATTGATGGTTATAGTAAATATGGTATTTGATCCATTCGACGCTATAACAGGAGGGAAAAGAGGATGAACATCAGGAAATGGACGGGCATCGTGCTTGCGGTCATGCTGCTGAGCACGGTGTTCACTGCTGGCGCTGCAACGTTTACTCCTGGCGACTACGAGGCCTCCGCGCAGGGCTTCGGCGGCACTGTAAGCGTTAAGCTGACCGTGGACGAAGAAGCGATCACCGCGATTGAAATCACCGGCGAGGGTGAAACCCCGGCGCTGGGCGGCGCGGCCATCGAGCAGATGAGCGCGGCGTATGTGGGACAGGCCGACGCCGAGGGCGTGGACGGCATGACCGGCGCGACCATCACCAGCGACGCCGTCAAGGCCGCTGTAAGCAGCGCCCTTGCTCAGGCCAGGGGTGAGGCGCAGGAGACGGCGCAGATCGCCTTCACGCCGGGCACTTATGAGGGCACTGCCGCCGGTTACAACGGCGACGTGGTGCTGAGCGTCACCTTCACGGAGGACGCCATCGAGTCGATCGAGGTCGTCTCCTCTGCGGAGACAGAGCATGTGGGCGATGTTGCTTACGAGATTCTGTTCCCCCAGATCATCGAATACACCTCCACCGGTGTGGACAGCGTCTCCGGCGCAACGTTTACCAGCCGTGCGGTCTTTAATGCCGTCAACGCGGCAGCGGAGCAGGCCGGCTGCGATGTGGCGGCGCTGCAGGCGGGAGCCAAGCCCTTCTCCTATGAAGCGCAGGACCCCATCGAGGGAACCTATGATGTGGTTGTCGTGGGCGCTGGCGGCGCCGGCATCGCCGCGGCCGCTCAGGCTGCGCAGAACGGCGACACCGTGCTGGTCATTGAAACCAATGCCGAGGTCGGCGGCAACACGCTGGTCTCCGGCGGCCAGTATCAGAGCGTGATGCCCTACCTGGTATGGGACCCCGAAGATCCCGACGCGACCACCGGCGTGGGCTTTGACGGCAACACCTACAACAAGGTCAAGTCCGTCCAGGGCTGCATCGACGAGCTGAAGGTCATTCTGGACTGGAACGAAGAAGAATTCGATGCGGATTACTACAAGGATCATGAGTATGTGGCCGGCGACATGAAGGAGCTTTCCAAGCATGGCGTTCATGCCGATTACCTGCCCGTCCTCAAGGAGCTGAAAAGCGAGATTCAGGCCTATCTGGACTGGGCGCAGCCGCAGCTGGACGCGGGCGTTCCGGAAAACCAGCTCACGCTCTTCTCCACGCTGAACCTGCATATCTTCCAGACCTATTACGGCGGCCTGCGCCAGAGCGCGGACGGCAGCGAATGGATCTATGGCGATATCGACCTGGTCACCCAGTTCATCCAGGACGGTCAGGAGCTCAAGCCCTGGCTGGAGAAAATGGGCTCCACCTTCGTGGAGGATACCCAGCCCACCCTGATCGGTGCGCTTTGGTATCGTGAAAACGAGTTCATCGGCGCTGACGTCGATACCGACGGCGACGGCGAGACCGAAAATTACGCCGGGCGCTGGGGCACCTATTTCGTGGCTCCCATGAACGAGTTCCTCTCCGCGAACGAAGCCAATGAAATCATGCTGCGCACCACGGCCGAAAGCCTCATTACCGACGACACCGGCCGCGTGATCGGCGTGAAGGCAACCCGCTATGACGGCACGCCTGTCACCGCCTATGCCAACAAAGGCGTGATTCTTGCGACCGGCGGCTATGCTGCCAACATCGACATGGTGCTCGACACCAACGTCTACTGGTCCAGCGAATACCTGACCGAGGCCACCAAGACCACCAACCGCTCCTCCCTCACCGGCAGCGGCATTGATATGGCTGTCGAAGTGGGCGCGGCTACCACGGGCATGGGCTTCACCCAGCTGATGCCGATTTCCTGGGTGGATAACGGAAACCTGGCTTTCGGCGGCGGCAACTATGCCGTGTATATCAATCCCACCACGGGCAAGCGCTTTGTGGATGAGGGCTCTGAACGCGACGTGCTGTCCCTGGCCGAGTTCAAAAACGGCATGGAAGTCAACGGCACCAAGGGCGTGTTCATTGAAATCTACAATGCCGCCGAGCTGATCCCCGGTCCCATCCAGCTTGCCGAAGGCGACTATGAGGGCCGCTATTATACCCGCAAGGCGACCGAGCTGGGCGATCTGTTCGCTCAGATCGGCGTGTCCGCTGATCCCGACGTTGTGCTGGAGACCATCCGCAACTACGACATGGCTGTGATGGGCCAGGGCGAGTTTGAGGATGTGGGCAAGTCGATCGCTTCCCGCACCATCGGCGATGTGGAAAAGAACGAAGACGGCAGCTACAACGTGGATACCTACGATCTGGAAAACACCACGCTGCGTATCCGTCTGATGGCCCCCTCCACGCATCATACCATGGGCGGCGTTGAGGTGGATACCGAGCGCCACGTGCTGGATACCGAAGGAAACATCATCCCCGGCCTGTACGCTGCGGGCGAGGTGACCGGCGGCATCCATGGCGGCAACCGTCTGGGCGGCAACGCGATTGTTGAAATCTTCGTTTCCGGCAGGACGGCGGCCAATGCCGTTGCGGCTGATGCCGAATAAGGCTTCCTGACGACAGAAGATACCCGGGGAGCTGCAATCCGCGTAAAGCGGGGTTGCAGCTCCCCTTTTGTTTTGCGCATAAGCCGTGATCCGGCCTGCGACGGGGAGAGGGTTTGCCTTCTTCACGCGATCTCCCCGGTGTGCTTCGCCCCCTGATATGCGTCGTTAAGCCGGATGGCATACGGAACCATCGGACAGCCCGGCAAACAAGAGCCATGACATTTTTCTTGAAATGTTGTATAATTCTTAGGTCAGCACGCTTTTGATCTTCTCCCGTGCTTCAGAAAGGCGGTTTTCGATGAGAACGCACCGAATTCTTTCCCTTCTTCTGGCGGCTGTCCTTGCGCTGCTTCCCGGCTTCGCGCAGGGCACATCCGAGCAGGCCCTCCAGGAACAGGTGGATGCGCTGGTAGCGCAAATCGCGGAGCTGCAGCAGCAGGATCCAACGTTCGTCTACAATGGTGAAACCTATCATGTCTCGAATGGCACTCAATACGCCAACGAACATCTCAAGCAGACCGACGATTACTATCCTTTTTTTGATAAGCTGATGGAGGCCTCCCTGGCGCATAGTGATAAAATCGCAGAGCTGTACCTTCAGGAGGTGCGTTTACTCAATCAGCTGGCCGTTCTCTGGGGCTATGACAATTACATGAGTTATGCACTTGAGGAAAGATATGGCATTGATGTTGATGTTGTGGCCTTAACGAACACGGTGGTGGAAAGCTTCAGCAAATCGTGGCAACCCCTAGCCTGGCTGGCCTATCTGGCAACCGAACCTGACAATCAGAAATTTCTGGATGAGGATGATTTCCTGAAAGAAGCCGCCGCCCTGTATGGCGAGCTCTGTCCCGACTATCAGCCACTTCTGGAATCGCTGATCAATTCGGATAACTTGCATCTGGAAACAACAACGCCGCTCCTCTCAGGCGGCAGCACCAGCTTCAGATATGGAACCTTTGAGGTGGAGATCCGATCCTTCGATGATTTGAGCTTCTCCAGCATTGTGCTGCACGAGTTTGGCCACTACCTGCACGACACCTATGAAAACGAACTGGTAGTGGTCAACTATCCGATTGACGAAACGCACTCCATTGCCGGCACCCTTCTGCTCGCGGACCGCATGGAGGCGTTTTTCCGGGAGCGGACCGGGGATACCTATGGCGCCTATCTGACGTTGCGCTACCTGATCACCTCGCTGAATGTGCTGTATTCCAGCATGCTGAATGCAATGATCAGCATTGAAGTTTACACAAACCCGGATGCGTTTGAGCCAAGAGACATTGCGCGCCTCTATCTGGAGAGCAGCCAGGCCCTGGGATACGACGCCGGTTATTCACCCGAATATCAGATGATACTGGGCTCCCAGTGGATCACCTCAACGACTTTGTTCCAGCTTCCCTTCTATGACTTCAACTATATTCTTGGTTCAATCAATTCCCTTTCCCTGTGGTACGAACAGCAAACCGGCGGGGATGCAGTGACTAAGTACAACAATCTCGTGCAGACACCCATTCCCGATATATCCTACTCGGAGTATTGCCGGCAGATGGGCCTCCCCGCTGTGAATGATACTGACTTGTATGCAGCGCTGGACACGTTCTTTTCTGAAAAACTCAACGCTCTGGAAGAAGAGGTGTTCGGCGGGGAGTAAGGATCCAGCCCCGGATCTGTTCTCCCCCTCCATTTGCAAAACGCGCGCATGTCATCACCGGGATGATCCCCTCCCGCCTGCACGGTTGGGATCATTTTTGCGGCAAATCCATGACGGAAGTCAGTTCCTGAAGGAACCGTTCCGATGCCTTGGAGAACACCTGATAGCGTTTCCATACAATGGATGGCGTGATGACAATTTCCGGGCGCAGGGGGAGAAAGCACAGCTGGCTGTCTCCGCTTGTATTGATGAGCTTGTCCAGGCAAACCGCATAGCCGAGCCCCTCTTCGACCATCAGGGAGGCATTGAAGATCAGGTTGTAGGTAGCGGCCACGTTCAGACGGGATACGTCCTGACGAATCTGCGATGAAACCGTCCATCCCTCGCTGCGGTCCTGAGCGGAAAGGATCAGCGGCTTCTCTCGCAGTTCCTCCGGCGAGATCCATTCCTTTTGCGCGAGCGGGTCATCCCGCCGCATCAAAACGCCGAACCGGTCCCCGATGGGAAGCGTCAATGCCTCATACTTGGTTCGGTCAACCGGCCCGTACATCAGTCCGAAATCAATGAGTCCCTTATCCAGCTGCTCCGTCACAAACTGCGCATTTCCGCTGGAAATGTGATAGCGAATGTCGGGGCAGCTTTTTTTCATGCGCTTTGCCGCGCGGGCAAAATACCGGATGATATCCGTCTCGCCCGCGCCGATGTAAACGTCGCCCGCAATGGAGGCATCCGTCATCTGTACCTCGCTCTTGGCCTTCTGCACCAGCGTGAGAATTTCCTCCGCCCGCTTGCGAAGGATCATTCCCTCGTCGGTGAGCAGCACCTTGCGGGACCCCTTCGTTCCCCGAATCAGCAGCTGCTTGCCCAATTCCTCTTCCAGCGCCTTGAGCTGGATGGAAAGGGTGGGCTGGGAAAGATGCAGCGACTCCGCCGCCGCTGAGATGCTCTGCTCCCTGGCGACAGCCAGAAAATACTGTAGAATTCGAAGTTCCATGGCCGACCTCCCGCCTTGTTCTCGGTTCCAGTATAGCGCAAAATTCCATATCTATCAACTATGAAAAAGCATTATGAATAAGTATTTGATATGCATTTTATCATTGCTTATACTGGAAATGGAACATTCGCAACAGTGAGGGAGGTTGTTCAATGAAAGCGGGCAGGATGAGAAGGCGGATCGGCCGGACGCCTGCGGAGCAGCCGGTGGAACCTGCCGGCGAGATCATACCCCTATAGGAAGGACCCTGTTGCCGGATATCATGCTGGTGGTTACCTTGCTCACCAGCGGAAAGCTTAAGCAAAGCGAACGGCAGGACCTGAGCATCTATCGCACCATGGGTCTGCCGTGCACCGCCATGAGCCGCAGCTTTTCCCTGCGGTTTTTGCTGGTTTCGCTTGTGGGCTCGGACCGCCTTGCGCGCTGTGGGCACGGACCCGATCGTAGCGGTGCTGATGCGGATGTATGGCATGAGCAACTTTAGCTCCCATACGGCGTTGGGCGGCATCGTTTTGCCGGGGGTCGTGATTGCCTTGCTGTTCACCGTTTTTGCCTGCCTCGCTTGTGGAAAGATCAAGCGTGCACGGCTTACCGAACTGATGCAGGCGCCATAGATTTTGAAGGGAGCGGGGCGCATTCTCCCCTCCCATGGGCTCGGAAAGACAGGGGGCGGCATGCATGGCGCCGGCATCAAAACGCCGGTGTCCAGTGGCCGCTTTGTCTGTTTTCCGGCCCTTTCATGGCTTATTTCCTCCGGTAATTGGACTGGCAAGGATACAGCGGGTCTCCAGAGGACCGTTCTTGCAAGCAGCATTCATAGCTTTTATCTAGTAAAACCTATTAAATATAAGTATTTGCTATGTTACCTGCTTCCGCGTATACTGGCATCGTCAGAAGAGGGATTCAGAAAAGGATCTGGCAGAGAAGGAGAGGGAACGTCGTGACAAAACCTGGGATTCTGCTTTTAAGTATGGCCCTTGTCTCTTGCATGCTCCTCACGGCGTGTGCGGATTCTTCCGCGGCTCCGGATGCCCCATCTGTCTAGAGCGAGGGATCGAATCAGCAGGAACCAGCAAGCCCGGAGCGCGGAAACGCCGCAGTTGAGGCAACCGAAAAGCGGGAACTGCTGGTTCGCTTCGCAGTGAAAACAACCCTGTTCTGGAAGGCTGGGGCAACAAGATTGTCATGATCAAGGACGGAGAGTGAAATCAGTACCATGGAAGGCAAAATGAACGTTCAGGATCTGGTCCTGAACCTGGAAGCCGCCGGCTTTGAAGCGGACGGGATTGAAGAGTACCTCGCCTGCTGGAGGATGGGGGACATCAAGGAACAGCTGACACTCCTCTCCAGGCAACGGGCCGTCATACTGGATCGCCTCCACCGGGAGGAAAAGCAGATTGACTGCCTGGATTATCTGGTCTATCAGATTGGAAAAGGCAGAGTGTCAGCCTAGCTTGCGACGGACGTCGTACAGGAAGGGAGAGGAACATTATGAAAAGGATTCAGCAGCAGACATTGGATCAGGAGCGCGCCCTGTATGGCATGAAGGACATCGAGGTGGTCGATTGCGCGTTTGACGGCCCCGCCGACGGAGAAAGCGCCTTGAAAGAAGGCGCCGGTATCAAGGTAGAGCGTTGCTATTTCAACCTGCGCTATCCGTTCTGGCATGACCATGGGCTGGTGATCCGCGACAGCCGGATGACGGAGCTTTGCCGGGCGGCGCTGTGGTATTCCGATCACATCGAAATAACCCATACCGCGCTTCACGGCATCAAGGCGCTGCGGGAGTGCAGCGAGGTGACGATGCGGGACTGCGACATCATCTCGCCGGAATTCGGCTGGTCGGTTCATGGCATCACGATGGAGCACTGCACCGCGCAGAGCGAGTATTTCATGATGCGTTCCACCGACCTGCATTTTACCGATGTAACCTTCAAGGGAAAATATTCTTTCCAGTACATCGAAAACGCGACCTTTGACAACTGCCGCTTCGATACCAAGGACGCGTTCTGGCATGCCAGGAACGTGGTGGTGCGAAACAGCGTGGTCAAGGGAGAGTATCTGGCATGGTACTGCGAGAACGTAACCTTTGACCACTGCACGATCATCGGCACCCAGCCCCTGTGCTACTGCAAGGGCCTGCGCCTGATAGACTGCAAAATGGAAGGCGCGGATCTTGCTTTTGAAAAAAGCGATGTGCACGCTACGATCCTCACACCGGTCATCAGCATTAAGAATCCGTATTCCGGCCATATCGAGGTTCCGGCAGTGGGCGACATCATCCGGGACGATGAACGCGTCAGGTGCGAAATTACCTGCCTTGAGGCAACAAAACAAAGAAATGTATGCTGTGCGTAAACCGGCAATGCCGGGAAGTTTGCCCGGCGTTGCCAAGTCAGGAGAAGCGGCATGGAAAGCGATTTGCTCAAGAAATTTTGCATTGTTTGGGCTTCCGACGGGGGCCGCAGGGGCGGCGCTCCACCGTTCAACGGACCCTCCGCCCATGGGCCGCGTATGGCATTCTGACGGAGTTGGGCGCCTCTGCAGCCGACTGCTTCTATGCCGTTGTCGGCGCCTTTGGATGGACATGGATCTCGGTTTTTTGATGCAGCGGCAGACAGCCATCCCTATTGTTGGCAGAAGCTTTCTGCTGTTGCGGGGAATCCGCCTGTGTATCTTCGTGCCGGGGAAAACGCTGTTTTTAACATAAAATTAGGAAGGACTGACGATATGAAACAGGGGCTCTCTATCCTGCTGGCAGGTCTGATGCTGCTTTGCCTGTGCGGATGCGCCGCCGGGGATTCCGGCGCCGCTTTGCAAGATGCCGTCTCCGCAAAGGAGACCGGTGTTGCTCAAGCGGGGCAAAGCGTCTCAAAAACGTCGGAGAAGCATGCGGTTTCTCCTGGCGAGCATGAATCCACGGTCAATGAAAGCGGACAGCCAAAGAATGCGGAGGAAGAACCGGCAATGAATCAGAATACGTTTTATGTCACGATTTCGGACCAAACCTTTGCGGCAACCCTTGCCGACAATCCGGGCGCCGAGGCATTCAAAGCGCTGCTTGCAGACGGCCCGTTGACCATTGAGGTGAGCGACTACGGCGGCTTTGAAAAGGTGGGACCGCTTGGGCAACGTTTGCCCACGGAAAACACCCAGACCACGACCCAGGCCGGAGACATTGTGCTGTATCAGGGAGATCAGATCGTCCTGTTCTATGGCTCCAATTCCTGGAGCTACACCCGCCTGGGAAGAATCGACGACCTCACCGGATGGGCAGAGGCACTGGGCGGCGGGGATCTTTCTGTGACCCTTTCGCTGCAGAAGCCGTAAAAGCAAGCCGCCGCCCAAACAGGCGTCTGATTCAGGGGGGCGAGGGCTGGTTGAGAGGCCGTTCTGTGCTGTGGCACAACAGGCAGTATAATGCTTGCTGTCAAAAACCTCTCTCGAGAGATTTTGAGAATCACAGACCCGCATCAGAGGGCGCTTGGCTCGTTTCGATTGGCCTCTTCGGGTCATGCCACAAGGCGACCCAAAGAAGCCGGCAAGTAAAGGGGCTATGTGCGGCCGGCAGACCGCCCTTGTATTTGCTCATGCCTGCGGGTCGCTCTGGGGCCCTTGGGCCCAAGGTATCCTGTGGACACACGCTTTCCTTCGGCTCCCGTGGCACGGATGGGGAAACGAGCGGGAGCCCTTGCTGCGCAAGGCTTCCACGCGCATGCCGCTGAATTCGGTTTTTCCCCGGAGAACTGCGATGCTCCGAGTTTTCCTGAAGTTTTTTATCTGTCAAAAGCTCGCAGAAGTCAGGCTCTTTTGCGCATACTGAAGCGCCATCTTCGCCAGGTGAAAGATGGCGCTTTTTGCTATAGATGCAAAGGAGACTTCCCGCCCTTCCGGTAAAGCCTTCCGGACTGCTTTTCTCCAAACGAAGCAGGCATAGGGATGAAATGCAAAGGAAAAACTTTCTATTTATAGGGAAAATGTGGTATAATCGGGAAGGTCACCTCCTATCATAGCAAGGGTAAGGAGATTCTGAATGCCTCATTATAAAAATTTTGCACAGTGCGTGGGACAGCTGCTGAAAGAACATCAACTGACAGCCAGCGCGCTTGGTGCGCAAATTGGTGCTCGTTCGGATCTTCGCCGCGCGCTGCACAACAGCCTCAGCAGCGCACGGCGGGCAAGTTTATGTGAAAGGATTTGCTTATCTGGTCGCTTCTCCGACGAAGAATGTAAAGAATTGAGGGAATCTTTGGAGGTAAGCAACATCGGCATGGAACGCTATGCCAGCCGACGGAGCATCGACCGTCTTCTATCCTCCGCACAGCCGGATGAACCGCTGGAGACGTGCCGCATTTCCGGCGGTCCGATGATCCAGCGGCGTCTTGCGCCACTGATTGATGCCGATGAGATCAACATCCTATGCGTAAACTGCATTTACCCCTCGGTGGTCCATGCCCTGCAGCCTCTTTTTGCCGATAAAGGGCGGAATATACGCATGCATCATTATATTCAGCCCGATGTCGGCGGTTTGAATGCCGCTGAATTTGTGGCCTGTATGTCGCCCATTCTGTTTGATACCCGCTATTCGCCTTACCAGCTCGCCTCCTGGACCGAAACCGGACAGTATCCATCGGTAAACGGAAACCTGCTGCTGTTAAGCTCCCGCTTCGGCTCGCAAACAGAGGAACAGTTTTACATCATCCGGGATGGCAGATCTGCCTATGAACTGTCCAATGCAGACTCGGTGGGCATCTGCGCCTTTTTCAACCGCATTATTGCGGAGCTTCCCTTCCGCCCCACACCCTTAAAAGTGTTTGAGCAAACGCCGATGGATTATTCCTCCCTTGTGCTGTCCTGCCTGAGCCGCGAGCTGAACCGGACTGTCTTTTGCTACGGTACGGATATCAGCTTTGCGCAGGTACCCACAGATGTTGCCGTTGCCGCTTTTCGGGACAAGGCGCTCTTCTCTCCCGAAACAGCGGACAGCCTGGTGAAGCAAATCGTTCCCCTGCACGAGCGGCGCTTTCAAAACCTCTATACCAAGAAGAAGCCTTACATCGGAACGTTGAGCCTAGAAGGGTGCCGGCGTTTTCTGGAAAGCGGCATAAGCCGCGATCAATTCGCCGGCATTCGTCCCTTTTTCCCGAAGGAACGCCTGCTCATCTTTTCGACCATGCTGAAATATGCAGAAGAAAACCGCAGCTACTCCCCCATCCTGCTCAAGGATGAAGCATTTTTGGGCAAATATCTTACGGTGTGCTATGACCGCCTCGGCGTGGCCATCACCGAATACGACACAGATTATGACCTGGACGCCGGATACGACTATGTGTTTTTGTCCTATCCGGCCTTCACCCGCCAGTATACGGATTACTTCAAAACGATCGTTCTCAAGGAGCGCTGCTATTCGAGGGATGAGAGCCTGAGGCAGTTGCACGAACTGTATCAGGCCTATGTTCCGAGGTTATCAGCAGCCCCGTAAAACCGGCGGCGGAACTGATCCCGCGCTTTAGGGATCTTCCTTGTTTCCTTTCATCTCCAGGGCTTTGTCCGCATCGTTTGAAGCAAGCATGCTCCCTGAATGATTCATCAAAAACCGGCGATCCGTTTCTGCCCACAAAAGTTCTGGCGCTGCCGGCCCGGTCCCGCTTTTTTCCGGCTCTCCCCCGCGCTTCTATGCCAGTGCAAGGACGCAGATAAACGATTTTTCGCAGAGGCCATAGCGCTATGGCCTGTTTTTTATGGCTTGTTTTCTATTGTCACCTTGCGCAAAATATCGTATACTGTTTCCTGACCGCACTGACGAGCACAAGAGCACACGGAGGATTTTCATGAGCGAGGCATCTCAAAAGCGCTATCTGTCTTGCATCAGCGAGCAGTTTCCCACCGTTCAGTCGCTTTATACGGAAATCATCAACCTGAAAGCCATCCTGAATCTGCCAAAGGGTACCGAGCACTTCATGAGTGATATTCACGGCGAATATGACGCGTTTCTGCACATTCTGAACAACTGTTCGGGCGTCGTCCGGGAGAAAGCGCTGCTGCTGTTCTCCTCCACCCACAGCGCTGCCGCGATTTCCGATCTGCTTACGCTGATCTATTACCCCAAGGAAAAGCTCAAACTGCTCGGCGCCGCGGGAAGGCTGACCAAGGGCTGGTATAACGCCACGCTGCATGATTTGATTGAGCTAAGCCGACTGCTTTCCTCCAAATATACGCGCTCCAAGGTGCGCAAGGCGATGCCTTCGGCCTATGCCTATATACTGGACGAGCTGCTCCACGCCCTGCCGGATGAGGACGACAACCAGCTGGTTTATCATCAGAAGATCATCGACGCCCTGATTGACATCGGCAGCGGAGACGAGTTTATCGTGGCGCTGTGCGGCCTGATTAAACGCCTGGCGGTGGACCGGCTGCACATCGTAGGCGATATTTACGACCGTGGACCCCACGCGGACGGGATTATGGACCTTTTGGTGAATCACCACGCCGTGGACATCGAATGGGGCAACCATGATATTCTCTGGATGGGCTCGGCCGCCGGCAACCCCGTATGCATGGCCGCCGTCGTACGCGGATGTCTGCAATATGACAACATGGAGCTGCTGGAAACCGGCTATGGCATCAGCCTGCGGTCGCTCGCACTGTTTGCCAGCCAGAACTATCCGGGCCTTACGGAGGCGCAGGCGGGGCTTCAGGCTATAACGGTCATTCTGTTCAAGCTGGAAGGGCAGCTCATCGCGCGGCATCCCGAATACGGTATGGACAGCCGCCGGCTGCTGCACCTTCTGGTAAAAAACAGCGAAAGCATTTCCCTGAGCGGTCGTATCTACCCGCTCCGGCCTGTGGCGCTGCCCACCGTCGATCCTGCTGATCCCTACCGCCTGACCGCCGGCGAGGAGGCGGTGGTGCGCGACCTGTCGGCCTCTTTTGCGAAAAGCGAGCGGTTGCGCCGCCATGTGCGCTTTCTATACGACAATGGGAGGCTGTACCGCTGCTATAACGGCAATCTGCTTTTCCATGGCTGCATCCCCATGACCGAGGCGGGCGACTTTGACCAGGTGACCTTTGACGGAGAATGCTATCAGGGACGGGCCCTGATGGACCACCACGAGCGCATGGCCCGCCGGGCCTATTTTGACCGTGCTCCCGATGCGGTGGATTTCATGTGGTATCTTTGGTGCGGCGAACGCTCGCCCCTGTGCGGACGTAGCATCAAGACCTTCGAGCGTGCGTTTGTCAACTGCCCGGAGGCCTGGCAGGAGCCGATGAATCCCTACTACCGCCACATCAATGATGAGGCCGTCTGCCGCCGCATTTTGAGCGCCTTTGGCCTGGACTCTCCCGAGGCGCACATCATTAACGGCCATACGCCCATCCATGTCAGCAGCGGCGAAAGCCCCGTCAAGGCCAATGGACGGCTGATCGTCATTGATGGCGGATTCTGCAAGGCCTATCAGAAGGCAACCGGCATCGCGGGATACACGCTCATCTCCAATTCGCACGGCTTGCGCATCGTGGCGCACCAGCCCTTTTCGTCCCTGACGCGCGTGCTCGATGCCAACGACGACATCCATTCCGATTCGCAGATTCTCTGGCAAAATCGTAGGCGCTGTCTGGTGGCCGACACGGATAACGGGCGGCAGATTCAACAGCGCATCCGTACTCTGGAAGAGTTACTGAACGCCTATCGAAGCGGCCTGCTGACCCCGCGGGGGGAATAAGGCTGTGGCAGAAAAAGGAGGGACGCTTTTGATGCCGGATCGCACCCAGGCAGGCGCCTGTCTTTTCGGCCCGAAACAGCATGCGGTGATGTTCGGGCTGTTGGCCAGAGAAATCTGCCGGCATTTTGGACCGGATGCGGACACGCTGCTGCTCAGGGCCGTTGAGACCTATGGCGAGGAGCGCGGCAGGCGCATGGCGGAACGCTGCCGGAAAAACGGCGATCCGCTGGATGACATGGCTTCCTATTTCGCTTATTGCGAGTGGTCATGGCCCGGCGAATCGCTTCGGACCGAAAATGATCCCCAGTACTCCCACGTCAGCTTCCGCATGCTGAAATGCCCCTGGCATACCGCCTGGCAGGAAAGCGGATTGGCGGATTTTGGCTTTTATTACTGCCGCTGCGTGGACCATGCGATTTTGAAGGGATTCAATCCGGCGCTACGCCTGAGTCTCCCCTCCTGCCTGCCCAAAAATCCGGACGAAGGCTGTGCCTTTCATTGGGAAAGTGCGGAAAACACGCCCGCTCTCGCAGAGCGGCAAAAGCGCATCCAGCAGCGTCTGCACGGCACGCAGGTGAAGGACTTCCTGTACCATACGGCGCACCTTTACAGCACGTTGCTGCGCTGCGCGGCGGAAACGAATCCACAGGCGGCCTCCCTCGTCGAGGCGCAGGCCGGTGCGGAATTTGCACTACGCTTTGGCAGCGATGCGCTCCGGGAGGTGCAGGAGGCGGCCAAAGGCAACTTTACGGCTGTATAAGCCCCGGCAGATGGCGGTGTGCCCGTATTCCCCTGGGCCGTCAGACGCCGGCCGTATGTTTCGTAATGCGCACGTCCGTATTTCACGGGCATGCCGGCCACTCAGGCAAGGGGAGCATCACCACTGCACCGGCGGGCTTTCGCCTGTCAGGCCGCAAGCGTTTCCGGCAGCTTTGCGCACGGGCTGCCGTGTTTGCTGCCAGGCAAGGCAAACCACCGCCTCGCAAGCTGCAACATTTTCACAGGATGTTACAAAAAGCATCGTGGCTCCGTCTTATTATGGAGAAGGGTACCTCCCAAGAGCGTTTTTTTGCTGAAGGCAAAGAACGGAAGAAAGGAAGAACCGCCATGAAAAAACGGGGCCCGTTTGCGGTATTCCTTTTCCATCTTTCGGCCGCTTTTCTACCATGCGATCAAACGGTTTGTTTGCACCATACCGGCGTGCGGGCGTGGGAGCAAAGCAGCACGCAAAAAAGAAACCTGTTTTCGGAAAGAAAAAGTTCCATGGAATCAGACGATTCCATGGAACTCTGGTGCGATCGACGGGACTTGAACCCGTACCCTTATCGGACACGCCCCTCAAACGTGCGCGTATGCCAATTCCGCCACGATCGCGCGTTGCGGTTTTGCAACGATAGGTATTATATCGGATTTGGGGGGCGTTTGTCAAGATGATTTTCCGCTTTTTCTCAAACAATTGGGAAAAGCCTTTCCTGCATGACCTTTCCCTCAGGCAGCCGCTGCGCGCAGAGAGCCGGCGTTTTCACTCCTCCGCCGAATGCCCGTCCGGGAAAGAGGCGGACAGGTCGTAGGGCGTGGTTTGATATACGAAATAATCCAGCCAGTTGGAATAGAGCAGGTTGGCGCAGGAACGCCACCGGACCACCGGCTCTTTTTCCGGGTCGTCATCGGGAAAATAGTGCTGCGGAAGCTGAATGTCCACACCCGCGGCCACATCCCGCAGATACTCCTTTTTCAGGGTGTCGCGGTCGTATTCGGCATGGCCCATCAGGTAGACCTGGCGACCGCCCTCGGTTTTCACGGCGTACACGCCTGCTTCCGGCGAGGCGGCCAGGACCTTGAGGCCGGGCACCGCCTCGATATCCGCACGATCGACCGTGGTGTTCCGGGAATGAGGCACCCAGAAGCGGTCGTCAAAGCCGCGGAACAGGATGAAGTTGGGGTCCTCCACCGTATGCTCGAACACCCCAAACAGCTTGTGGGGCAGCCGACGCTTGGGAATGCCGTAATGATAGTACAGCCCTGCCTGCGCGCCCCAGCAGATGTGCAAAGTCGAATGAACGTGCGTCTTGCTCCATTCCATGATTTCGCACAGCTCGGGCCAGTAGTCCACCTGCTCAAAGGGCAGGTGCTCCACCGGCGCGCCGGTGATGAGCAGGCCGTCGAACTTCTGATCCTTCACGTCGCAAAAGCGCTTGTAAAACGCCAGCATATGCTCCTGCGGCGTATTTTTGGCCACGCGTCCCGAAGGCGCGATCAGCTCCAGCTCGATTTGCAGCGGTGTGTTGCCCAGCACGCGGGCGAACTGCGTCTCGGTGTCCACCTTGGTGGGCATCAGGTTGAGAAGCAGAATGCGCAGAGGCCGGATATCCTGCGTCAGAGCGCGGGTTTCCGTCATCACGAAGATGTTTTCACGGGTCAGGGTCTCGGTGGCCGGAAGTTGGTTGGGAATCTTGATGGGCACAGGGTTCGCCTCGCTTTGACTGATGATGGCGTTCGCCGGTCAGATGGCGTCCAACGCCTGGGAGATATCGGCAATCAGGTCCTCCCGGCTCTCCAGGCCGCAGCTCATGCGCACCAGGCCGGCCGGTACGCCGGCCGCGCGCAGCTGCTCGTCGTTCATCTGGCGATGGGTGGAGCTGGCGGGGTTGAGGCAGCAGGTGCGGGCGTCGGCCACGTGGGTCTCGATAGCCGCCAGCTTGAGCGCCTTCATAAAAGCGCTGGCCGCCGCACGTCCGCCCTTGAGCTCAAAGGATACCACGCCGCAGGAGCCGTTGGGGAGGTATTTCTGCGCCAGCGCGTGGTAGGGATCACCGGGCAGGCCGCAGTAAATCACCCGCTCCACCTTGGGATGAGCCGACAGGTATTCGGCCACCGCCTGGCCGTTTTCACAGTGGCGGGCCATGCGCACATGCAGGCTTTCCAGACCCAGATTCAGGTAAAACGCATGCTGGGGCGACTGGATGGCACCCAGGTCGCGCATCAGCTGCGCGGTGCACTTGGTGATGAAGGCGCCCTCTTTGCCGAAGCGCTCGGCATAGGTGATGCCGTGATAGCTTTCATCCGGGGTGCACAGGCCGGGAAACTTGTCCGCATGGGCCATCCAGTCAAACCGTCCCCCATCCACGATGGCCCCGCCCACCGCCGTGCCGTGCCCGTCCATATACTTGGTGGTGGAATGGGTCACGATGTCCGCGCCCCATTCGAAGGGCCGGCAGTTGACAGGCGTGGCAAAGGTATTGTCCACGATCAGGGGCACGCCGTGCGCATGGGCAGCGGCGGCAAACTTCTCAATATCCAGCACGGTCAGCGCGGGGTTGGCGATGGTCTCGCCAAAGACGGCCCTGGTATTGGGACGGAACGCCGCGTCCAGCTCTTCCGCCGTACAGTCGGGCGCAACAAATGTGCAGGTGATACCCATCTTGGCCATGGTGACGGAAATCAGGTTGAATGTGCCCCCGTAGATGCTGGAGGACGCCACGATGTGGTCCCCGCAGGTGGCAATATTGAACAGCGCGAAGAAATTCGCCGCCTGGCCCGACGAGGTCAGCATGGCCGCCGTGCCGCCTTCCAACGCGGCGATCTTGGCTGCCACATGGTCGTTGGTGGGGTTTTGCAGGCGGGTATAAAAATACCCGGAAGCCTCCAGATCAAACAGCTTGCCCATATCTTCGCTGGTGGCGTACTTGAAGGTGGTGGACTGAATGATGGGAATCTGCCGGGGTTCGCCGTTGCCGGGGGTATATCCTCCCTGGACGCAGATGGTTTCAATGCGCTGCTGGCTCATGGTGGGGTGACTCCTTTCCTGCCCGCATGATAAAAAGGACGGGGCGCAAAGCATGCCGGTATCATCGCGGCGGGTGCGGGGGAAAAGCCCGTTTGCGCCGTACTGGCATCATAACGCGGGCGGGGGCGTATGTCAAGGGCGGAAGCCCGGATGGCCCTTGCGAAAACACCTTTCTACGGCACACACCTGCTTAACCTTCCGCGAGAATAAGCAGGAGGGATTGTATCTTTTGGCTGATTCGTTATTTTTTGAAAGGATACCTTATGCTGATTGGAGGAAAAACAATGAAAAAAAACATCCGACTATGCTTGATTCTGCTGTGTCTGACCCTGCTGGTATCCTTAACCGGCTTGGCGCAGACCGAAGAAACCATCTACTACGCCGCCCCGCACGATACTGCATCCTATCATGTGGACCCCGCCTGTCCGCTCATCCCATCACAGGACCGGGATTCCCTGCTTACCCTGACCCCGGAAGCGCTCTCCGAGGCACCCTACCAGACCCTCCTTCCCTGCACACTGTGCTTCGGGCAGTTGGAAGGCAACGCACTGGAGGAGATGGCTAGAACCAACCCCTTTGTCTATCGCTCGCGCAGCGCCTATGACACTGCGAAAAACAGTACCCTGATCGCCCAGGCAGGCGCGTATCTCGCCGGACGCGATATGGACCCTGGCATCTACACCATCGAGGCGGATGCGCGTTGCGCAGGCGAAGCGCGCGTGCTCACTTGCGACGGAGAGGCGCTGTATGCCTATGCGCTTGAGGGAGAAACCCTTTGTTCGCTCTACCTAGGCGAGGGGATGACCGTGGAGCTGCCTGCCAACTGCCGCATGCGCCGGGTACGCTACAATCCGGTTTTTGAGGATCAGCGGCAGAAGCTCACCATCTCCCACCGCCGCTTCTTCACATGGATGGAACTGCCCACCTATGATTATCTCATTACGAACATCCCCGGCGAGGAGGCGTACTTCATCGTATCCACCATCGGGGCTGAAACGGGGAAAGAAACGCCTGTACGCACCGAGGTCCGGGAGGACGACACCGTATCATTGGAGCTGTGGCGACAGGACGACCGGTTTGTCGAGTTCGTCAACTGTATTGTATGGCCCGCCGAAGTCGGCGTAGGCTAAGGGAGGAAACAGACATGAAACAGATTTGAATCCTTTTTATGCTGCTGATGATGCTGTGTCCCTCTTTCTGTCCGCACCCCCGACCCTCAAAATCAAATTCTATCGCTTACACATGCGGTAGCATCAGCTTGTCGACAAAAGCTCATCTGAGGCGATCTTTTCCTACAGATGCTTAAGAAATGTTTGCGCCCAGAGGCGTAAACTACCCGCCTGCCAAGCAAAGCGAGCGATACGAATTCACTTTGGAGGATCTTCGGGTCTTCCAAACCTCTCGAAAGTTTTTTTGACAGGCTGTGGTGTCGTCTTCTTTAGGCCACGTCTCATACTGGCAAAAAACCATTTTGGAAGTTTTGTCGGGTCGTAGCCCTCAAAATGAAATCCAAATCATCTTGACTTCCTCATTTGGCATCCCTTAAGATGGCGTTTTTCTCATTTCTGCCAGGCAGTGATTCCATTCTACAATCTTACATCAGATACGCGATGGATTAGTTGTTATCTCCATGAACCCATTGCGCAATAATACCGTTCTTTCACAGCGCTTAACGACCTCAGGATCATGTGTTGCAATGAGTATGGTATTATTCTCGTGATGCAGGTTTGCGACAATGTCCATTAATTGCATTGTGCTTGACTCGTCCAGGTTGGTTGTTGGCTCATCGAGTATGAGTAGCTCCCAGGGTTTTATGATTGCTCGTGCAAACGCTAATTTCCTGATTTCGCCGCCTGATAGGTGGGCTGCTTTCTCTTTTGGATCTTGCGTCAAACCAACGAGTTTCATCACATCATGTACTTTGATATGAATCTGATTTTGTTCTAGTTTATGTGGTATAAGAGGTAAACGGAGATTCCACTCAATAGACTTCTCCAACACAACATTTCCTTGCTGAAACATCAAGGATATTTTATTCATATATAACTGTTGAAGTGCTCTGGAACCGCTCTTTCGCTTAAGCTCCTCCCCAAACAGCATGATCTGCCCATAATCTGGCGCGATGGCACCGGTAAGAACATTAAGCAATGTAGATTTTCCACTGCCTGTTTTCCCAATCAGTGCAACCATTTCTCCCCTGGCAAATGCTCCGGTTACACGATCAAGAATCACTCTATCTCCATATCTCTTTGTTACGTTGCTGAATTCACATACATTCATAAATTGACCTCCTTCATGTACTCTGATCGCATACGCTTTTCATAGCGAAGCGCTATTTTTTTCAACAGGTAATATTCGCCAATATCCAATGCACACCACACCAAACCAAATTCGAAGCTCATCTGACGCACGCAACATATCATAACCGTTAAAATAATTTGAAATATCATAATGAAATAATAAACTGCATATCGTTTGAATGTAGAATAGCCGTTAATATATTTTAAGATGATCAAAGGAATAGCTCTTTTGATGTATGCACAAAACGTTAAAACATTACTGATAAGTTGAGATAAAAAGAGAAATATTATGACAATCCCAAGTGCAGTCATCCTACTCCTCAATTCGCGCCGCAACGCGTTTATTGATTGTCGGAGCGACACAATCGATTGAATGTTATCATCAAGTCCTAATTCAGCAAGTTTTTTTGATATATTGAGTTTATATTCATCGCTTCCGCTGCCTATATATATTTTCAGCGGATCAAGAACACCGTTTCCCGTGATACACACTCGCTCGGTAATGAGGCTATTCTTCTCCGTGAGCACGCAAACAATTGCATTCTCACAGTATTCTGTGTCCGGCCGAAATGTAAAAAGCTTTTGTGATGGTTTTATGTGTATGATTTGTATACCTTCACTGTGCGTATTCTGTGGGACGGCGTACTGGCGCTCCAGCTTTAACATCTCATTTCGCCTTTCTCTGAAGAAAGCCATTATTTTACTATCTTGGCTGGCTTCCAGCGGGCTGAGTATGATGATGTCTGTTTCATCCTCACTTATATTTACTGTGCCACCTTCAGCGTCAATGATTGGAATGATGCCGAGATAATTGGGATTCACATACAATATTGGGACGCCGTTAACATCGGTGTCTTGCCTGCAATAGATTGCTCCATAATGGTTGAGCCAAGTGTATAGCTTGCCATTGATCGCAAGATCATTTTTGTTTACCTGGTCGAATATGATTTTTTCATCTTCTCCAACAAACAAGTCCGGAACGACTCCATATTCGTTCTCATAAGTTTTCCATTCTGCTGTCCGAGGCAATCTGTTCATGAGGTCCACTGTGTATTGATATGTTGCATAGGTTGTTCCGACAATCAAAGCGAGCGAAACAACTTTGATTACTATCTGTATGAGAGTAGAGATACCAAGCTTTATTTTCCCGTTGTCAATAGAATGATTGAAATAGTACAAAGACAGAGCGCCGAAACATATCATATGGATGAAGCAATAACAAACAAATACAGGAAGCAAAGCTCCACTATTAGAGCACAAAGCAGCAATGGCAAGACCAATGATCAGCAGAAATGCAAATCCATACCTTCCCACAATACATTCTGCTGTGTTGCAGAAGGACAGTCCGCTATACCGTGCTATACGAATGGCCTGCCTGCTTCGTTGTATATGTAGCATAAATGAAGCAAATAAAGCCATTAGGCTGATATATACAACGTTCCTAAAAGCATCTATGGATGGGTTAAGCGCTGACGCCAACAGCGAGGCAACGATCCAAATCATGCTTATATATACAGATAGCACAACTTCATCCCCCTACATCATGTTACCAATATGATGCCCTTCCATACTTCGTTAGGTTAAACCCTTTATGCTACGTTACAGGAAGAGAATGCCAAGCATACTTTTCCGACAGGTTTACGCCGTCCGCCTACTGCGCCTTCCGCTCCGCCGGGCGGCGTAAGGAAACCTTGCTATGCAAGGCTTCCGCCTCCACCGCCCATGTCCTGGATTCGGATTTCACTTGGAGGGTCTGCGTGGACTCCAAGCCTACCTAAAAGGGTTTTTTGATAGTCTGACTATTTTGGTCATTCAATGTCGATTTGGTTAGTCCCAAACCGTTAACGCTGGGTTGACTTTCGCAGAGCCATACCATTTTACGATGCCGTTTTCATTAACCCGCATCAGGTGAGCTGCTCTCATTACTTTGTGGCCAAGAGCATTGCCATTATCCTATTATCCTCCGTCAGCCGTTGCTGTTCCATGACAGATAAACCTTTACCAGTTCCGGGCCGTCCGGTCCGGCATGCACATAAATCTGAAAGAATTCTCTGCTTTGCGGATTCCTCAGGACAAAATTCCAAACAGGGATTACTGCTTCGGGCACGGCGGGCGAACTGAGGACAAATTCGGCATACCAGAGCGGATATGCTTCCTCGCTCCAGCCGCCATCACCGCCATAATCCCGTGCCAGCACCTCCTTCGCAAAGGCGAGGCCCTCCTCATAGGACACTTCGTTTTCCTTTGGCAGGCCACAAATCGTATACGACTTGTCTGCGTTGAATCCGGGATACAGCTCCATCAGCTCAAGGATTTTATCGCCGATCATGGCTTTTTCCTGATAGGTCTGGTCGAAGCTTTCCTCCGGAAATTGACGTTTAAACACCATGAGAATCTCTTCAGGCGTTTGCTCCGGAGAGGCCAGATGATCGTATTCCAGCGTGATTTCTCCGCTTCGCGAGAGGAAGGACAGGTGGTAAAGCCGGTTTCGGGCCGTGGAAACGCCGTTGTAAACGCTGATTGACCAGAGGGGCGCATTCGGATCATCGGTCAGGAAGGAAAAGGTCCAGGTAGCCGCCCGTAGCTCCTCCTCCGTTTCCTGCCCCAACGCAAGCAGGGATGCGATAGCGGCCTCCCGCGCCTGCTGTTGGGTGAGGTCCTCTTCCGCGGGCAAACCATAGCTGTGCGAAAGGACTTCCTCAAGGCTGGGCGGAATATAGAAACCAGGCTTTTGCCTGTATTCCTCGATGAGCGCGGGCAGCTCGGCCGCGAAGGCGTACTGCTTCTCAATGGTCCAGGTGCGAAAGGGGGTGCCGCCATTATAAGCATCGTAGTAGGCTACCAATGTGTCCTGTTGAGCACGTGCGGGCAGGAACAGAAAAATGCAGATGACCGTCGTCAGCAGGGCAAGCGTTTTCCTGAGGGTCATTTTTGTTCCTCCTGTTCTCGTTGCGCTGTTTTTCATTTTTGCACGGTAAATGCAGGGCAGGAAGCGCCGAGTCACTGCTCCAAAAACAGCAGCTGAAACCGCTGATCCAACTGACGGACCAGGTTTTCGCCATCCAACATGCCGGCGGCGTACTGCTTCAGCAGACTTTCAATCTCCATCTTCATTTCCGTGGTGGCCCGCCAGTAGGGGGAATCCTGGGGAATGTAGAGATAAGGTTCCAGCGCGCGATAGGCCGCGATCGCCTCCGCCGACACCAGATCCTGCCACGCTTCCAGCTCCGCAATGACGGCTTCCTGCTGGGTGACGGCGTCCTGCGCCTCCGCCCTGTGGGCGTCGTCAGCGCTGTCCAGCAGCGCGCGCCTGCGCTCAAGCTCCTGCCTTGCTTCCTCCAGCTGCGCTTTCACGCCCTGGTTGGGAATCGGGTCGTTCCGGTCGGGATAGAGGGTCAGCGTGGCGTCCGTCGCGCTGCGTTCAGTCGCATAGGTCAGGAAGGTGGCAGCCTCCTCCACGTGCTGGCTATACGGATTGACGATGGCCAGGAAGATGGTCGCCAGTGTGCGCTTTTCGCCGTTTTCCTCAAAGGGCGGCGCGGGAAGGAGCACCTTGTCGTAGGCGCCGGCCTCTCCCACGTTCAGGGGATTGCTGTCGCCGAGGGTGAAAATGGCGGCCGGACGGCTGGACAGCAGCGCATCATCCGCAGGGCTGGCCAGCACCTCATCCACGTTTTCAGACGGATAGTCCAATGCCTCAAGGGCGGCGAGCACCTGCCGGAACGCCGGCGTATCAAAGGACAACGGCTGATCGGAGCGCTCGTACTGCGTGATGTATTCCGACACGACCATCTCCAGATAGGGATAAAGGCGCAGATCATAGCCGTCGTAAGCGGTGCTTGCAAAGGTAAAGTCATACTCGCCCGCCTTGTCCCAATCCCAGTCAAGCTGCATCTGCAGAAATTCCGTCATTGTTTCGGGAATATGATCGTATCCCGCGGCCTTCAGCAGATCCGGACGCACGGACCAGGCGCTGGCATAGAGGGCGATGGGAAGTGCAAAAATCTGATCTCCATGGGTAACCGCCTGCTGAAGCTGAGGAACCATGGTTCCGACGCTCTCACGCAGCGCCGGATAGGGCGAAAGGTCCCTAGCATAGCCCTTGTCAATCAGGCTCCAGACATTCCAGGAATCCGGCAGCACATAGATATCTGTCGACGAATCCCGGCTTTGAACGGCGGAGATGAACTGCGTGCGGCTGACGGAGAAATCGTTGTCGATCACCAGTGGGATCTCCGGGTGGTCGCTCATGAAGGCGGGAATCATGTACGGGTCGAACCCGTAACCCCGCACCACCAGCGGCGAATCCTGCTCCGCCTGCACCGCCCAGGGCATCGTCCACAGGGCCAAAATCAGAAACCATACAAAGCATTTCCGCATATTCAGGATCTCCTTTCTCTCTGCGATGGATGGGTGGGGTATTCGGCCACATACGCAGTGTTCTGCGCATAAAACGCATTCGGCAACGCGACTTTTTGACAAATCATTCCACTATTGAAACGAACAGGAAGTAAAAAAGCTTCCCACGATATTCCTTTTTGCTTTCGGGCTGGTCTACAGAAGGGATTGCGCCTATGGCCTGGGGCATGACGGAACCTGTAAGCGGCCCGCGTTTCATATCGGGGCACAAAGAGCGGCCGGCTTTGCGTCATGCAAAACCGGCGTTCCCAAGCGGCAAGCTGCACCTCCATCGCTGACGTGCATCAGGTGTTCTCTTCCCGCTCGACAAACCAGTACGGCTCGTCGTGAAACAGCACGGCGATGCTTCCCTCCACCTCGCACACATAGCGGATTCCCTGTCCGCCCGCCTTGAGCGACGTGGCCTGGCGCACGTCCAGAATCCGGTCGATGCGAAAGACGGGACCATCCTCCCCCCGGAACAGCAGCGGACGGATGCTGCCATCCAGCCCAAAATCCGCCCGTACCTTCACATAGCGCTTGCAGGGGTTTTCCGGCCTGCGTCTCCTTGACTCCATGGCGTCTCTTCCTCCTTATCCCGCATAGAACGGCACGGGGTGCACCGTATGCTCCTCCCTGGGGTTCAACTGCGCATATTGCCCGTCAGCGAGCACCACCGCCCGGCGCACGATCTGATGCCCGAAGCGGCGGCGCAGCCCGTCAATGGCGCTTTCCAGACGCTCGGTTTTGATGCGCCGCGCCTCATCGCCCAGAAAATCCAGCTGGACAGGGGCGTCGTCCTGGGTCAGCGCCGAGCAGCTCAGACCCGCGCTGCGGTAGGGAAAGCCGCCGGCGAAGCGCCCGTCAAAGAGCCGCACGGCTGCCTGCGCAATCTCCCCGGTCAGGTTGGTGGCTCGCGGCAGCGTCTGCTGGCAGGAGCGGGTCACCAGTTCGGCGCTGCGCATGCTGAGGCTGACGCACCGGGCCCGCAGCCCTTCCTGTCTCAGGCGCGCCGCCACGGATTCGGCCAGCAGATAGCACAGACAGCGCGCATCCGCGGGGGTTTGGAGATCGTGCGGCGGGGTAGCGCTGTTGCCCACGGACTGGATGGCCATTCGCGCATCTGCCGGCATGACGGGCGAGCGGTCCAGCCCCGCGGCGTACGCCTTGAGCACGAGTCCCGGCTTTCCCAGCCGTCCGCGGAGGCATTCGGCGTCAAACCGCGCCAGATCCCCGATGGTACGCACATTCATATCGGCCAGCTTTCGCCGCGTGGCCGGACCGACGAACAGCAGGTCGCCCACGGGCAGAGGCCAGACCTTCTCCCGGAACGAATCCGCCGGGATGACCGTGACCGCGTCCGGCTTTTTCATGTCGCTGCCGAGCTTGGCAAAGATCTTGTTGAACGACACCCCCACCGACACCGTAATCCCCAGCTCACGCTTCACCCGGAGCCGGATCTCATGGGCGATGCGCTCGCCCCCGCGAACCGTCAGGCCGGGGCTGCTCAGGTCGATCCATGCCTCATCCAGCCCGAAGGATTCGACGCGATCGGAGTATTCCTCATAGATCCTGCGCATGCACTTGCTGAAACGGATATAGAGCCCGTAATCCGGCGGTACGCAGATCAGATCCGGGCATTTCTGCCGCGCCTGCCAGATGGCTTCCCCGGTCTGTACGCCGAACTGCTTTGCGATCTGGTTTTTGGTCAGCACGATGCCATGGCGTTCCTCCACGCTGCCGCATACCGCCACGGGACGGTGGCGAATGGACGGCGTGTAGAGGCATTCGACGCTGGCATAGAACGCATTGGCGTCGCAATGGAGAATCACCCGCTCCATGACCATCCCTCCCGGTACAGGATATGATTCCATTGTAAGAACATACGTTCTCATGTCAAGTGCCAATCTCTGCCATGACCCGTACGATGGGCGGCGGCCTCCGTTTTTAACTGGCGCGCAATGCGCGGATATGGTAAAATGACCCCGTATCATTTTTGATGGAGGAATGTGCTATGAAACAGCATGCCGGCATCCGCAGAGCGGTCTGCGCAGGTCTGGCTGTCATCTGGCTGCTGCTTGTTCCCCTCTGGACCGCGGGCGCCGAAACATCGGGCGTTCCCGACTACGCACAGGCGGAGAACTGGGCATACTTTGCCGACGGCGAGGATCTGGCGGCGGATGTGTTTTTCATTTGTCCCACGGTGTACGGCGGGACGGATCAGGCGTTCAACATGCCGATGGAGGACCAGAAGGCCCGTGCCAGCTTTCTGGGCGCCACGAACATGGAAAAGGGCATCTACGACGAATCCTGCCGCTTCTACGCCCCCTATTACCGGCAGGCCGGGCTGAGCGTCTATGACCTGCCCGAGGAGGAGCGCGATCCCTGGCTTGCCCTGGCCTATGAGGATGTCAGGGCGGCGTTCATGTATTATCTGGAAAACTGCAACGATGGCCGTCCGCTGGTGCTGGCCGGCTTCTCGCAGGGAGCCGACATGTGCCTCCGTCTTATGAAGGACTGCTTTGACGACGAGGCCACAAGCGGCCTGCTGGTGGCCTGCTACGCCATCGGCTGGCGGATTACGGAGGAGGATTTACGGCAGTATCCCCATCTGCGCATGGCGTCGGGCGAGGACGACACGGGCGTGATCATCTCCTTCAACAGCGAGGCGGAAAGCGTGCAGGATTCCCTGCTGATTCCGGCGGGCACGCGATCGCTGGCCATCAACCCGCTCAACTGGCGAACCGATGCGACCCCTGCCTCCAGGCAGGAGAATCCGGGCGCGTGCTTTCCCGACTACAGCGGGGAGATCGTCACGGAGATTCCCCATCTGACCGGGGCCTATATCGACCCTGTACGCGGCAGCCTGAAGGTGCCCGACGTATCGCCCGCGGACTATCCCCCGGGGCTGTCCCTGTTTTCCGAGGGCGTGTATCACCTGTATGATTATCAGTTCTTTTACCGAAGCCTGCAGGAAAACGTGGCCGTGCGGCTGAGCGCTTACCTGCGGGCGCACGCGGCGCGGTGAGCGCGGCGGCGGACACGCCGCAAAGGGAGGACCGCATGATGTTTCAGGATGCTGTGGCGGTGGTCACAGGCGGCGCGAAGGGCATCGGCAAGGTCATCGCGCAGGAATTCAAAAAGGCCGGCGCGCACGTATGCGTGATCGACCTGCTGCCAAATGATTATTTCATGGGCGACGTGGGCGACAAGGCGGCGCTGGAAGCCTTTGCGGCGAAAGTGATCGCGGATTACGGGCGGGTGAACGTGCTGGTCAACAACGCCCTGCCCCTCACGCGCGGGCTGGATACGTGCACCTATGAGGAATTCAATCAGGCGCTGCGCGTGGGCGTGACGGCTCCGTTCTACCTGACAAAGCTGTTTTCGCCCTGTTTTGCGCCCGGCGCGTCCATCATCAACATTTCCTCTTCGCGTGACCGCATGAGCCAGCCGCAGACGGAGAGCTATACCGCAGCCAAAGGCGGCATCGCGGCGCTGACGCACGCCCTTGCCGTGAGTCTGGCCGGACGGGTGCGGGTCAATTCCATCTCGCCCGGCTGGATTGACACGGCCTTCACCCGCTACGAGGGACCGGACGCATCCCAGCATCCCGCGGGGCGCGTGGGGCATCCGCTGGACATCGCCAACATGGTGCTGTATCTCGCATCCGACAAGGCGGGGTTCATCACGGGCGAAAACATCTGCATCGACGGCGGCATGACCCGCCAGATGATCTATCACAACGATTTTGGCTGGACGCTGGAGGAGAAGCGTTGAAAGCTATTCCCGCCGCCACGCAAGCCCCCGGAAGGCGGTGCAGGCCATGGCCGGGGAATGCGGCGCGGGGATCTTTCCGCCCAGCCGTAGACAGAATACGATCCGACCGGCTTTGCGTCCGGAATCCGCGGTTTTTCGTTCCCTCCCCCCGCTGGTCCAGCGCGCCCGTGAACAGCTGACTCGTGGTAAGCGGGGTTTCTACGTCTGCACCTGTGCATGGGGCAAAAGGACTCGCCGCATGGCGCGGGAGATGGACGGCGCTGGGCCGGGGGCCTTGGGCTGCCGGGGTTATGATGCGTTTGGTCCCTTTTCGCTGCCGGGCGACACCGGCCGGGAGACAACACGACGAACCCGGCCTCAGTCGGGCCAGGGCATTCATTCTCGGCAATGTGAACCGGGCCGGGCGCCGCGGCCCATCCGGCCGGCATCGCTCACCTGGCGCATGCAAAAAAGGTCCGCCGCAGAACTGCGACGGACCCTTTTGGTATGCTTTTCAGGATACGCTGCTCTCATTGGGCGCGGGCTTGGGCGGCTTTTTTTCGGCCGCGGGACGGCGCAGCTTTTTGGGCTGTGTTCCGTCTGCCAGCACCAGTTTGGGCTTTTCCTTGCCCAGCGCGCATTTCTCGGTAATGATGCACTGCTTCACGTCCTCGCGGGAGGGCAGATCGAACATGGCGTCCATCAAAAGCCCTTCCACGATGGCTCTCAGGCCGCGGGCGCCGCTCTTGCGCTCGATGGCCTGTTTGGCGATGTGCGCAAGCGCAGCCGGCTCAAACTTGAGCTCCACGCCGTCCAGATTCATCAGATAGCTGTACTGGCGCACCAGCGCGTTTTTCGGCTCGGTGAGGATGCGGACCAGCTGCTCTTCATCCAGCTGATCCAGCGTGACCACGATGGGCAGGCGGCCCACAAATTCGGGAATCAGGCCGTACTTGATCAGGTCCTCCGGGCGAAGCTGCTTGAGCGTGGCGTTGATATTTTCTTCCTGCTTGCTTTTGAGCTCGCTGCCGAAGCCCAGCGCCTTTTTGCCGATGCGGTTTTCAATGATGGGCGCCAGCCCGTCGAACGCGCCGCCGCAGATGAAGAGGATGTTGGTGGTATCAATCTGGATGAACTCCTGATGCGGATGCTTGCGCCCGCCCTGGGGCGGCACGCTGGCAATGGTCCCTTCCAGAATCTTCAACAGCGTCTGCTGCACGCCCTCGCCGCTCACGTCGCGGGTAATCGAGGGATTCTCGCTCTTGCGGGCGATCTTGTCGATCTCGTCGATATAGATGATGCCGCGCTGAGCCAGCGGGATATCGTAATCCGCATTCTGAATCAGGCGCAAAAGGATGTTTTCCACATCCTCGCCCACATAGCCCGCCTCGGTGAGACTGGTGGCATCGGCGATGGCGAAGGGCACGCGCAGAAGCTTTGCCAGCGTCTGCGCCAGAAAGGTTTTGCCGCAGCCGGTGGGACCGACCATGAGAATATTGCTTTTCTGCAATTCCACATCGCCGGTGGCAGGCGCGGCGTCAATGCGCTTGTAGTGGTTGTAGACCGCCACGCTCAGGGCGCGCTTGGCATCCTCCTGACCGATGACGTACTGGTCCAGCACCTCCTTGATTTCGCGGGGGCGCGGGATTTCGGCGCTGCTGATGGAGACGCCCGCATTGAAATCATCGCTGATGATTTCCTGGCACAGCAGGATGCATTCGCTGCAAATCTGCACGTTGGGGCCGGCCACCATGCGGCGCACCTGCTCGCTGGTCTTGCCGCAGAAGCTGCAGCGCTTGAGCTTGGGGATGCGGGGGTTGAAATCGTCACCCGGCATGCTGTCACCTCATTGCTGAAATCGGGGAAATTACTTGGCGTTGCGCGGACGGTAGATTTCGTCGATGATGCCGTATTTCAGGCCTTCCTCGGCGCTCATGAAATAGTCGCGCTCCACGTCCTGCTTCACGCGCTCGATGGGCTGGCCGGTCATTTCGGACATGAGACGGGTCATCTTTTCCTTGGTTTTGACCAGCCATTCGGCGCGGATGGCCACATCGGTGGCCTGGCCGCTGGCCCCGCCCAGGGGCTGATGAATCATGATTTCACTGTTGGGCAGCGCCAGGCGCTTGCCCTTCTGACCGGCCATGAGCAAAAACGCGCCCATGCTGGCTGCCATGCCGATGCACACCGTGCGTACATCGCACTTGATGTAGTTCATGGTATCATAGATCGCCATGCCGGCGGTCACGCTGCCGCCGGGGCTGTTGATGTACAGGGAAATATCCGAATCGGGGTTTTCCATTTCCAAAAACAGCAGCTGTGCCACCACGAGGTTGGCCACATCGTCGTCAATTTCGCCGCCCAGAAAAACGATACGGTCTTTCAGCAGGCGGGAGTAGATATCAAACGAGCGTTCGCCGCGGTTGGTCTGTTCGATTACCATGGGGATCAGGCTCATATCGTTCACTCCTTCGTGCGCTTTTGTTTTGAAAAGCGCGCGCATCGCAAGCTATACCTTCAAAGCATATGCATACGATGCGCGCATTATTCGTCAGGCTTCCGCGGGGGCGGCGGCCTCGCCGTCCCCGGCTTTGGCTTCGGGCTTGGCGTCGGCGTCCTCATCGGTCACCTTGGCGTTGTCCCAGAGAAGATCGAGGGCCTTGTTCATGCTGGCACGGTGCTTGAAGAAGTCCAGCTGCTCTTCGCTGAAGCTCTCGCGCAGCTGCTCCACCGTCTGGTTCATGGCGGTGGTGTAGCTCTCCAGCAGCTTGTTCACATCCTCATCGGTTGCCTCGATGTTTTCGGCCTTGATGATCTCGTCGATCACCAGCTCGGTCTTGACGTTGTTGAGGGCCTCGGAGCGGTACATATCGCGCATCTGCTGCTCGGTCTGGCCGATCAGCTTGAGGTACTGCTCCATGCTGAAACCCTGCTGCTGCATGCGCCAGCCCATCTGCTGCATCATGTCGTCCAGCTTTTCCTCCACCATGGGGGCGGGCACGTCGCACTCGGCGGCGCGAACCACGCTGTCCACCAGCGTCTGACGGGCGGCTTCCTCAGCCTGGGCGTCGGCGGCCTCCTGCATCTTCTTCTCCAGGTCGGCGCGGTACTCGGCCAGGGTGTCGAAGTCGCTCACCTCGGCGGCGAACTCGTCATCCACATCGGGCAGCTCCTCGCGGGTGATGGCGTGCAGCTTCACATGGAACACCGCGTCCTTGCCCTTGAGATCCTCGGCGTGATACTGCTCGGGGAAGGTGACGTGCAGGTCGCGCTCCTCGCCGATGGTCATGCCCACCATCTGCTCCTCGAAGCCGGGGATGAAGTTGCCAGAGCCAATGACCAGCGTCTGATGCTCGGCGGTGCCGCCGGCAAACGCCACGCCATCCACCGTGCCGGCATAGTCCAGCTCGGCCTTGTCGCCGTTTTCCAGAGGACGGTCGGTCACGTCCACGCTGCGGGCCACGCGCTTGCGCTCCTGCTCGATGCGGGCGTCCACCTCGTCGGCGGTCACCTTGTGCACGCGGCGGGCCACTTCCACGCCCTTGTACTGGCCCAGCTTGACGTCGGGGAACACAAACACCTCGCAGGAGAAGGCAAGGTCCTTGCCGGCCTCCATCTCCTGCACGTCCAGCTCGGGACGGCCCACGGGCTTGAGGTCGTTTTCCTTCACGGCGGCCATGTACGCCTCGGGGAAGAGGATTTCCAGCGCATCCTCATAGAAAACGCCGGCACCGTACATCCGCTCGATCAGCTTGCGCGGGGCCTTGCCCTTACGGAAGCCTGGCACGCTGATCTGACCGCGCATTTTCAGGTAGGCCTTCTCGACGGCCTCTTCAAAATCGGCGGCGGGCGCCTTGAACGATATCTTGACTTTGTTGCCGGACAGTTTTTCCACCGTATGTTCCATGCGTTTTCCTCCTGAGGCATGCACGAGATGCCATCGTGGCATAGCCATATTTGTCAAAGGGCACCATTGGACAGTATACCATTGTTTTGATACAGGCGCAAGTGGGAAGGGGTGTTTTCTTTGATGCTTTTGCCATGACAATTCTCAGGGAGCGTTCCGGAAAGGCAAAGCAGGAAAAAAACGTAAGGAAGATTCCCCCGCTTCTTGAAATTTCCAGAATCTTTCTGCTATACTATTGTCAATCAACGAAAGGAAGTGCTTCTCCTTGAAACGAAAAATCAGCCTGTTCCTGGTTCTTGTTTGTGCGTTCTGGTCCTGCGCCGGCGCGCTTGCCGACGGATTTCTCTCGCCGGGCAGCAGTGAAGTGACGGCCGCGTTTGACGCAGCGGGCCTGAAGTACTCGCAGCTGGACATCTCCAATTCCGGTGACGTCTTTCGCATCAGCTATGCTCCGGCGACCTCCACGCAGCTGGACTCGATTGTCGTTACGATCCATGTCATGGAGAGCAGCGCGACCGTTCTGGGGCCCTCCATCGGCGACATCGACGCCTCGGACATGCTCTCGCTCTATCAGGCCCTCGAAAGCCTCAACGACTCCGTCTCCTTTATCCGCTTCATATACGATACGACAGACAACTACATCTATTCCAGCGTGGAGATTCCCTATCTCGAGAATGCGGATTTCGGTGAGATGGTAGAGCGCTATGCCTACATCACCGCCCTGGTGGTGGATCAGCATTACAGCGAGCTTGCCGCGCTGAAAAAGTAAGCGGCCTGTGAAGGAGGACATGACGCCATGAAGAAACTGTTTTGCATGCTGTGCTGCGCGATGCTGGCGCTGTCGGCGGTGAACTGCGCCCTGGCCGCGGAAGCCGGCGAGCTTGCCACCGCTACGTCCCTCAAGGCCTACCTGCCCACCGTCGGATGGGACGACTATACGGCAACCGATGCCGACGGCGACGGATTTGACGACGAAATCATGATTTCCTACGATGCCAATGGCCACACCGATTCAGATACGATCGACATCTATTGCCAGTGCCTTGACGGCGCGGCGCGGGTGGTCAGCCGCCTGTGCAGCGTGCCTGAGGATGCCGATCCCCTGAAGGTCTATGAGCAGATCAACGAATTCAATCTCAACCTTTCCAGAGGCCGCTGGCTGTATAACGAAGAGGACGGCTATGTGTACTATACGCAGGAGGTCTATATGGTGGACGAAGGCTCTTTTGGCGCGTACGTCTTCAGCTATATGTACGTTGCGGCTTCCTACGTTTATTCCTTCTATGACCGTTTCACCTCGGCCATTCAATGAAGGCCGTTCCTGAAAACGGCCGGCGCTGCCCCGTCTCATCCGTGAGGGCAGCGCCGTTGTTATATGCGAAAGCCGGTTTGGGACCGCCGTTCAGGCGGTCCGTTTTCTTGCCTGCCGCATCCGTCTGGCCGCCAGATGCGTGGTCCGCGGAGGGGTTGGAAAAGCGAGACAAAAAACCGCCGGAAGGGAAACACACCTTTCCGGCGGCAGACGGATCACTTCTGCAAAATACGGCTGAGAAACTCCCTTGTACGGGCCTGGCGGGGGTTGACGAAGATCTCCTGCGGCGCGCCGTCCTCGGCAATCACGCCCGCATCCATGAAGATGACGCGGTGGCTGACGTCGCGGGCGAAGGCCATCTCGTGCGTGACCACCAGCATGGTCAGGCCCGACGCCGCCAGATCGCGCATCACGCCCAGCACCTCGCCCACCATTTCGGGGTCAAGCGCGCTGGTGGGCTCGTCAAAGAGCAGCACCTCCGGGTCCATGGCCAGGGCGCGGGCGATGGCCACGCGCTGCTGCTGCCCGCCGGAAAGCTGGGCCGGGCGCGCGTCGCGGTAGGGGGCCATGCCCACCTTTTCCAGATACATCAGGGCCTTTTCCTCGGCCTCGCGGCGGGCGCGGCCCAGCACCTTGACCTGCCCCACCACGCAGTTTTTCAGCACGCTCATGTTGCCAAACAGATTGAAGCTCTGAAACACCATGCCCACCTTGGCGTGGTACTGGGCGCGGCTCCACTGGGTTTCGGCGTTTTTGCCCTGAAAGAGGATGGTGCCGGCGGTGGGCTGCTCCAGAAAGTTGATACAGCGCAGGAGCGTGCTCTTGCCGCTGCCGCTGGCGCCGATGATGCTGACCACGTCTCCCTGCTGCACATCAAAGGAAATGTCGCGCAGCACCTCGTGCTCGCCGAAGCTCTTTTTGAGGTGGCTTACGCTGAGGATGGGCGAATCAGTCATTGGGCACACCTCCTTCTTTGGGCACCACGATGGACGCCTTGGAATCGCTCTGGGAGCCGTAGATGATGTAATTGGTCTTGCCGTCCATCCTGCGCTCCAGCAGGCGAAGCAGGCGCGTCACCGTGAAGGTCAGCACCAGGTAGATGCAGGCGGTGATGAAGAACACCTCAAAGTAGCGCAGGTACGTGCCCGCGGCGGACTTGCTCATGAAGAACAATTCGTTGACGGAAATCACGTTGAGCACGCTGGAATCCTTGATATTGACCACGAACTCGTTGCCGATGGAGGGCATGATGTTGCGCACGGCCTGCGGCAGCACCACGTGCACCATGCTCTGCCAGTGCGTCATGCCGATGGCGCAGGCGGCCTCCTTCTGACCCTTGTTCACGCTGATGATGCCGCCGCGCACGATTTCGGCCATGTACGCGCCGGTATTGACCGACACGATGAGCACCGCCGCCACCAGCACGGGCATGCGCAGGCCCATCTGCATGCTGCCGTAGTAGATGACCATGGCCTGCACGATCATGGGCGTCCCGCGAAATACCTCGATATACACGTTGAGCAGCGCGGAAAGCACCTTGAGGGGCACACGCTTGAACCACGGGTCACGCGGGGCGACGGGGATGGTGCGCAGAATGGCCACCAGCAGTCCGATGACGAAACCGATCACCGTGCCGGTGATGGCCACCAGCAGCGTAACGCCCACGCCGCTTAAAAACAGCGTGCCGTACTTGTCCAGAATAAAGCCGACCCAGCCGAAAAAAGTGGTTGGTAATGCTGACATGCGGGCAACTCCTTTGGTGTTGGAACATGGGGAATCCACATGGAAAGGGAACGCACCGGCTGCGGCACGTTCCCCCATGCGGTTTACTGATTGAGGGGCTGGCGCTCCTTGGCGCCGGCCATGAGCTCATCGCGGGTGGCATCGTCGATGCCCGCCAGAATCTCGTTGATGGGGCCCAGCAGGTCGCTGCCCTTGGCCAGGCCGACGGCGATGGAGGTATCGGCCTCGGAGGCCTCAAAGCCCTTGCCCTCGTCAAACTTGATATAGGTCAGGTCCGGGTTGGCGGCGGTATCGGCCTGCGCGCCGTCCTCCTCGGCCACGTAGCCGTCCACCGCGCCGCTCTGCACCGCCACGATCATGGCCGGGAAGGTCTCCATGGCCATGGCCTTGTTCACGCCGGGGATCTGGTCAATCACGGTATAGTGGAAGGTGTTGAGCTGGCCGGTGATGGTCGCGCCGCTCAGCTCCTCCAGGCTGGTGGCAGAGGCGTAGGGGCTGTCCTTCTTGACAACCACCACCAGCTTGTTGGTGCGGTAGGGATCGCTGAAATCCAGCGTGGCCTTGCGCTCCTCGGTGGGGCTCATGCCGGCGATGATGGCGTCAAACGCACCGCTCATCACGCCCATGGGCAGGCCGTCCCATTCGGTTTTGACGATGACGAGCTCCTTGCCCAGGCCCTCGGCGATGAGCTTGGCAATCTGCACGTCGTAGCCGTCGGCGTATCCGCCGCCGCCCTCGATGGGCACGGTGAACTCGCTGGGTTCGGCCTGCGTCCAGTTATAGGGCGCATAGTTGCACTCCATGCCCACGCGGAAGGTGCCTTCCGCCATGGCAGAGGCGCAGGACAGCAGCATAAGGGCCGACAGAATGACCGCAAAAACCTTTTTCATGATGCTTGTTCCTCCTTGTTGGTAATGAAAAAAGCGGCGAATGGTATGCGCCATTGCCGCTTTGATCCACATGATATGGAAACGTGCGAATAGCGCTCCACGGCACAAGCCGTGACAGTCGGCGGGATGTTTTCCCGACGCCCAGCACACAGACCCTTCACCGGGTCCGGCACTTCGGCGGCCTCCCCTTTCGCGCGCGGTCACAGCCCGGTGAAGGGCTCCCGCGCGGTACTGATGTCGGCCGCGCCTCTATTCCTCCGGCGCGGAAAGCCGCGCCAAATTCTCCTTTATTGTACACCGCTTTCCCCCTCTGTCAAGGGGAGCGGCCATAAAATGCAGCCGAAATACATCATTTTTGGGCGGGCGGCAGCATGCTCAGCCCGATGCGCTGCTTTTTGAGGTCCACATCCACCACCCAGACGGTGATCACATCGCCGACCTTGACCACCTCGGAAGGGTGGCGGATGAATCGGTTGCTCATGCGGCTGATATGCACCAGCCCGTCCTGATGCACCCCGATATCCACAAAGGCCCCGAAGTCGATCACGTTGCGCACGGTGCCCCTGAGCTCCATGCCGGGAGCGAGGTCCTTCATGTCCAAGACATCGGTGCGCAGGATGGGGCTGGGCAGGTCGTCGCGGGGGTCGCGACCGGGCTTTTGCAGTTCGCGCACGATATCGCGCAGCGTCGGCTCGCCCACACCCAGCTCCTGCGCCAGCGCGGAAAGGCCCCGCTCCTCCACGCGGGCGGACAGGCCGGCAAGGCCGCCGGAGCGGATGTCCTCCAGGCGGTAGCCCAGCGTCGCCAGCAGGGCCTTGGCCGCGTCGTAGCTTTCGGGGTGCACGGCGGTGGCGTCCAGCGCGTTTTTGCTGTCGCGCACGCGCAGGAAGCCGGCGCACTGTTCAAACGCCCTGGGCCCCAGCTTGGGCACCTTTTTGAGCTGGGCGCGGCTCTGGATGCCGTTTTCCTCACGGTAGGCCACGATGTTTTTGGCCAGCGCCGGACCGATGCCCGCCACATGGGACAGCAGCGGCGCCGAGGCGGTGCTCACCTCCACGCCCACGCTGTTGACGCAGCCCTCCACCACGCCGTCCAGCGCCTCCTCCAGCTGGCTTTCCTTCAAATCATGCTGGTACTGCCCCACGCCGATGGCCTTGGGGTCGATCTTGACCAGCTCGGCCAGAGGGTCCTGCATGCGGCGGGCGATGCTGACCGCGCTGCGAAGCGACACGTCGAACTGCGGGAACTCCTCCGCCGCCAGCTTGCTGGCAGAGTACACGGACGCGCCCGCCTCGCTGACGATCATATAGGCCGCGCCCTTTGGCAGCTCGGGCAGAAGCGAGGCGATGAACTGCTCGGCCTCGCGCGAGGCGGTGCCGTTGCCGATGGCGATGGCCGTGACCCCGAAGCGCCGGCACAGGTCGATGATGTTCCTGCGGGCGCGCGCCTTGGCGGCCTCCTGCCCCGGCAGGGTGAAATGGCCCACGCCCGTGGCGAGCACCTTGCCGTTTTCATCCACCACGGCCAGCTTGCAGCCCGTGCGGAAGCCGGGGTCCACGCCCAGCGTGACGCGGCCCTTGACCGGAGGGGCCATGAGCAGCTGGTGCAGGTTTTTGCCGAACACCTGAATGGCGCTGGCGCTGGCGCGTTCGGTCAGATCGGCGCGGATCTCCCGCTCGATGCTGGGCTGAAGCAGGCGGTCCCACGCGTCCTGCGCGGCCAAATCCACCTGTTCGGTGGTCACGCTGCCGGGGCGGACGAACGCCTTTTCCACCACGCCCACGCAATCGTCCCCGTTCAGGCGAAGCGATACCTTGAGAAAGCCCTCGCGCTCGCCCCGGTTCATGGCCAGCACGCGGTGGGCGGGCAGGTTGCGCGCCTCCTGGGAAAAATCGTAGTAGGTGGCGTAGACGCTGTCCTCCTCGCCTGTGTTTTTGCTCTCCAGCACGCCGGTGCGCATGGCCAGCGCGCGCAGGGACTTGCGCACGTCGGCATCGTCGCTCATCTGCTCGGCCAGAATGTCGCGCGCGCCCTGGAGGGCATCCTCCGCCGTCTCCACCCCCTTTTCGGGGTTCACATAGGGCTGGGCCAGCTCCTGCGCCGTGCCTTTGGTCTCATTCTGCATCAGCAGGGCCAGCGCCAGCGGTTCCAGTCCCTTTTCCCGCGCGACGGTGGCGCGGGTGCGGCGCTTGGGCCGGAAGGGACGGTAGAGGTCCTCCAGCTCGGTCAGGGTGGCGGCCTTTTGCAGCCTGTCGGAAAGCTCGTCGGTGAGATTCCCCTGCTCCTCCAGCGCGGCGGCGATCTCCCCGCGGCGCTTGTCCAGCCCGCGCAGGTACTGCAGGCGCTCGTAAATCTCGCGCAGCAGCTGGTCGTCCAGCGATCCGGTCTGCTCCTTGCGGTAGCGGGCGATAAAGGGAATGGTGTTGCCGTCGTCAATCAGGCGCAGCACGTTTTCGCACTGCTGGGTCTTGAGGTGAAACTCCTGACAAAGGGCTTGAACGATGTCCATTGGATGCATCCTTTCCGCATTCAATCCAGAAAAAGTACACTCGATTATAGCACGCCGGAGCGGTTTGTGCTATACAAACGTCCGCTTTTGCGGTATGATAGGTCTACTACGGCTGTTTACGGAGGGGAACGGTGATGACGGACCTGCTTTCCACGCGGCGCGAGGTGCTTTCCCTGCTGGATGATCACGGCATTCCCTACGAGCTTCACGAGCATGAGCGCGCCTTTACCATTGACGACTGCCTGCGCATGCCCTTTATCGGGCCGGATGTGACCATCTGCAAAAACATATTGCTGTGCAACCGCCAGAAAACGCGGTTTTATCTGATGCTGCTCAAGCCTCTCACGCCGTTTCGCACGGCGGTGGTGAGCAAGGCGCTGGGGGTGTCGCGCCTGAGCTTTGCCCCGGAGGAGGCGCTGGAGGGGCGCCTGCATCTGACCAGCGGGAGCGTGAGCCCGCTGGGCCTGTGGTTTGACAAGGCGCACGAAATCACCCTGTGCTATGAGCCCGGCGTGCGGGATACGCCGCGCATCGCCTTCCATCCCTGCGACAACGCGGCCACCGTGATCTTCGTGCAGGAGGTGTTTTGGGAGCGGGTGCTGCCGCTTTTGGGGGTAACGCCGGTATCGGTTTCGATGGAGGAGACGCCCCGGCCCGGCGAATCCCCTATTGGTGCTTGACTTCGCCGCGTTTTTGCGGGATAATACCATCTGTAGTTGCTGAAATGGCGGAATGGCAGACGCCGGAGACTTAAAATCTCCTGTCCTATGGGCGTGCGGGTTCGAGTCCCGCTTTCAGCACCACAATCCGTCTCAGCCGAGGCGGATTTTCTTCATGGAATCGCCATCATGCGAAAAGGCTTGCGAAGCCGGGCGGCCCTCCCGGTTGCGACGCCTTTCCCGCTTTCCCAGGGCCTGTTGCGGTTGCGGCATGAGCCGGCGCGGCAGAGGCCGGACCCGGAAGAAGGGACGTGTCCGAATATGAAAAAGCATCCCGCATTGAACGCTCTGCCCTTTTTATCGGCCCTGCCGGGGGTGGTCATCGGCAGCCATGTGATGCGGCTGCATCAGATTCCCCTTTCCGCGTCCCTGCAGAACATCGGAGCCCTGCTGGCGGGCGGTCTCGTCTCCTTCCTTTTCCTTACGCTGTCCGCCCCGCGCCGGGCGCGGTCCGGGGCCGCGCCGGGCTATGCCGCCATGCTGCTGTGCGCCGGGGCGCTCGGCTGCACCTTTCTGGATTCAGGCATCGGGGCCATTCATCGCTGGATCCGCCTCGGGCCGTTGGCCCTGAATGCGGCCTTTGGATTCGTTCCCGTGGCGCTGATCGGAATGGACCTGCTTTTCAGGTCGGGAAACCGGCGCGGGGCCTGCGCGCTGAGTCTGCTGACCGGCGTGCTGCTGTTTCTCCAGCCGGACGCCTCCATGAGCGGCGCCTTCGCCATGGCCGTGCTGCCCGCGCTATGGCACGGGGATATAGACCGGGCGCTGCGGCGGACCGTCTGGGGGATTCTGACGGTGCTTGCGGTTCTGTCGTGGGCATGGCTCAAATCGCCTGAGCCGGTTGCGCAGGCGGAGGGGATTCTCACGCTGGCCAGCGCATCGGGGACGGGCTGGTGGCTGATGGGCCTGCTGTCGCTGGCGGCGCTGTTTTTTCCGTTCGCGGCGGGCATCCGCAGACAGCCCGCGCGCCTTTTCTGCGAGGGAAGCCTGCTGTTCTACGCCGGGCTGACGGCGGCCTCCTGCACCGGCTTATTCCCGGTGCCTGTCCTCGGCAGCGGAGCCTCTCCCATCCTGGGCTATCTGATTTCCGCCACCTATGCCGTCAAACGCCTGAATGCCGGGGAGGGCTGACCCCCGCGGGGGCGCCGGCCCTGAGGCGGGTTGCCTGGGCCAGCGCGGGTTCCCCCGGCATGCCCGGACGGTCCGGCCATGTTCGCAACGGACGGGGGGCTTCCTGCGATCCGGGATCGCAGGGCTTCCAACGCAATGAACCACAACGGGGGTGGGTCCATGGGGGATGCCGTACGAAGCTGCTCAGCTTCCGACACAAAAAGCGCCGTTTCCCCGCCCGGCGGCGGGCAGGTGACCGGGCGCTTCGCGCCTACGCCCAGCGGGCGGCTGCATCTGGGCAACCTGCTGTGCGCGATGCTGGCGTATCTGTCCGCGCGCCATGCGGGCGGGCGGTTTTTGCTGCGCATCGAGGATCTGGACGCGCCGCGCTGCCCGCGCAGCCTTGCCCGGCAGGCGGTGGAGGACCTGGCGTGGTTCGGCCTGCGGTGGGACGCGCCGCCGCTGTACCAGAGCGAGCGCACGGCCGTGTACCAGTCCCATCTCGAACGGCTCCGGGCCAAGGGGCTGATCTACCCCTGCTTCTGCACGCGGGCGCAGCTGCAGCAGCAGGCCTCCGCCGCGCCCAATCTGGGCGATACGCAACGGGTATACGCCGGCACCTGCGCGCATCTGACGCGGGAGGAGATCGGGCGGCTCTCGCTGGCACGCTCCCCCGCCCTGCGCGTGCGCGTGCCGGATGAGGAAATCCGCTTTGTGGACGGCCTGCAGGGGCCGCAATGCGAAAACCTCGCGCGGGACTGCGGCGATTTCATCGTGCGCCGGTCGGACGGGCTGTTCGGCTATCAGCTGGCGGTGGTGGTGGACGACGCGCTCACGGGCGTTGACGAGGTGGTGCGCGGGCGCGACATTCTTTCCGCCACGCCCCGGCAGATCTACCTGCTGCGCGAGCTGGGCTATCCCGTGCCGCGTTACTATCACATTCCCCTGCTCACCGACGCGCAGGGGCGGCGGCTGGCCAAGCGGGACCGTGATCTGGACCTGAGCGCGCTGTCCCGGCGCTACACCCCGCAGCGGCTGCTGGGCATGCTCGCGCATGCGGCGGGCCTGCTGGAGGAGGACCGTGCGGCGGATCTGGAGGAGCTGACCGCGCTGTTTGACTGGTCCAACGTGCGGCGCGACGACCTGCGCCTGCCTTCCTGGCTGTAACGGCTCATACGCCCTGCGGGCCGCTCCCCCGCCGCTGCAGAATGCGGCGGATGGCCAGCAGGTAGACCGCGATGGAAACCGCCGGGCCCAGCACGTCCGACACGGGCTCGGCAAAGAACGCCGCCCGCGCGCCGAAGGCCGCCGGCAGCGCAAACAACGCCACGAAGTAGACCAGCTTTCGCCAGAAGGACAGCGGAAGCGAGTAGCGCACCTGTCCCAGCGCGGTAAAGCCGTCCACGATTTCATACTGGATGCCCAGCGGCAGCAGCGCCAGGCTGCACACGCGAATGGCCCAGACCGCCTGGTCCGCCATGCCGGCGTCCGTGGTGAACAGGCGCGCGAACACGCCTCCGCACGTCCAGGCGACCAGCATCATCAGGCCCGTATAGACGGCGCACAGCACAAAGACGCGCTTTTGCGCCTCCCGCACGCGGTCCGGCCTGCGCGCGCCATAATTAAAGCTCAGGATGGTTTGCGTGCTGCTGCTGATGCCGCCCAGCGGCATGGTGACCACCAGCATGAAGCTCTGCGCGATGGTGGCGCAGGTGAGCAGCATGTCGCCCTGCGCCGCGCCGCCATAGCGCTTGAGCACGGCGTTCATGGCGATGATCATCACGTTGTCCACGGCGATGATGGCAAAGGGGGTAAAGCCGATGAGCAGTACCCTTCGCATCACGCGGACATCATAGCCCGAAAAGGTGATGCGCACATGTGGCTTTGAGCCGAACAGAAACGCCAGCACGAAGGCGCAGCTGCCGACCTGGGAGATCACCGTGGCCACGGCGGCGCCCGTCACGCCCATGTCCAGCACATAGATGAACACGGGGTCCAGCACAATGTTCATCACCGCGCCCAGCACCACCGACAGCATGGCCTGTCCGGCAAATCCCTGGCAGATGATGAACTGGCACATGCCCGTGGAGAGCAGCGCGAAGGGCGTTCCGCACAGATACGCGGAAAAATACTCCCCAGCAAAGGGAAAGGTGGCTTCGCTCGCGCCAAAGAGCATCAGCATGGGCTCGCGGATGGGCGCAAGCAGCGCCATCAGCGCCACCGACAGCACGCAGAGCATCAAAAAGCAGTTGGCCAGAATGCGGCGGGCCTGCTCCGTCTCCCCCTCGCCCATGCGCATGCTCATCAGCGGCGCGCCGCCCACGCCGATCAGCGAGGCGGCCGACCCGATCATCGTCACCACCGGGCCGCATACGCCCACGCCCGCGAGCGCCAGATCGCCCACCCCGGGAATATGGCCGATGTACATGCGGTCCACAATGCTGTACAGCACGCTCACAAACTGCGCCAGCATGCTGGGCAGCGCAATTCTTAAAACGAGCGGTCCGATCGGGTCTCTGCCAAGGTCGTTTTTTCGCCGCATAAAGCGCGTTCCTCTTTCCCTGTATGGATGGCGCATACCGCATGCGCGGGCGTGTTATCTTACCATATTTCCGACGCGCTGCGCAAGCGGGTCCTATCCCCTGCCGCGCACGCCCAGAATGTGCAGAAACCTGCGCGCGGGCTGGCGGTAGCTGGACAGGGGCCGCATCCACGAATCCAGCGTGTGGGCGGCTACGTAGCATTCGCCCTGCCGCACATCCACGATCAGGGCGGCGTGGGTATAGCCGCTCAGGTCCCCCATCTGCACCACGTCGCCGGGGACCGCATCCTCCCGGCCGACCTCCTGCGCGTAGGGGCCCGGCCCTTTGTTGGCCGTCAGAAAGCGATAGAGGTATTCAACCCCCGTCCAGGACGCGGTGCGGTCGTTGCCCGTCAGGTAGTACCAGCCATACACCGGCGTGCGGTTCATCACGCCCGCGCCCGCGTACAGGCATTGCGATACAAAGTTCGTGCAGTCCCCGCCCAGCCCGTGGAAGTCCAGATAGGCCGGATTGCGCAGCAGGGCCCAGCGCCTGGCGTAAGCCACGGCCGCCGCTTCGTCATAACCGTTTCTCATTGTGCCACCCCCTGCGCCATGATATGCGGGCGCGGGGTAAGAGGTCCCTTGCAATCAAAGAAGGTAAACAAAAAATGTCTAATTCCCAGTTTTGCAGATTTGTCAAACATATTGGAGAGTAGGAAAAAAAGAGGAGACTTGAACCCTGTCTGATATCGTTGATTTTCAGCAATAACGAAGGAAAACACCCAAGTCTCATCAGGAGGATAACACAGGACATGAAGTACCCCTCCCCTGATGGCGCATGCAAAGATAAGGCATAAGCCGGTCAAGCCGTAAGGGCAACAAAATCCAATCCTACATCTGCTTCTGGCATGGCCGCTACGATGGGTCCGGGCCATTCCCGGCCTGCCAGTCCCACCTGCCCCACAGCCATCCAACCAGCATGCCGAGGAGGAGGACTACAAACTCATTTCCGGCATGCACCGGCGAGATCCTGCCCTGGGCATTGTGAAGCTGTGGGCCCAAATCCGAAAGCGCGGGAACCCGGACGTGGAAAGCCTGCAGGGGGGGCGAAGGCAGGGTTGGACAGCAACAGCTGTGGGGGAAAGCCTTACAAGTCCAAACCTTATAAGCAGGCACAGCATTCCAGGCGGCTTGTTGAACTCGATGTGACGGTTATACCCCGGCGCTGCATCGCCGGTCCGCAGCTGAAGCTGTACTCATGCCCCACCCTGCACAATTACTCCCGCTTTCGCGTTCTGGGTACTTAAGCGAATCAGGGCACCGGTTTTTCCGTGGACTTTCCAAGCGAGATTGTTGCATGTATTGGAGGCATTGCCCTTAAACGCTCCGGGCACGGCTTTTCGTTCACCAACCGTTCTTCCGGCAGCTGCTGTGATTTCGCTCCCCTTGGAGCCAGAGAACTGGGGGCACCACAATCTCCTCCGTTCCTATATGCCCCGTCATAACGGAAAATGGGAACACAGTCACCGTGAAGATCCAAGCTTTTCTGGGATACACACCGTCTCGATTCTCTCATGATTTTGGAGGTAGCTTCCTGTCCACCAAAGCTGGACCAACCCCCGCCACATGCGTCCCAGCAGTTTTCAGAGATATCCTTTCTTTCCTGTCCAATCCCGTTAAAAATCGCGTGCGATAAAGCTCGCACGCGAAACAGGCTGTATTTATGCATTTTCGGAAGGAGCATGTGCTTCTCCCCCACCTGCGCGAAGATCATCGACCGTTAGCAGCATGAGGGTTTCGCGGGTTACCTGCGGCTCATGGGCCAGACGGTTGGCCTGTGCGCTCACCGCTCGTTCAAATAAATTGCGTACGCCGCGCGCATTGCCAAAGCCTCTGGGATCGCGGCATCCTTGTTCCAGAAGGCGCAGAAGAAAGGGCCTTGCGTCGTTTGCCAGTATGTACCCGCTGCCTTTGCAGCGCAATTCAAAGATCTCTGCCAGCTCTTGTGCTGTATAATCCGGAAAATGCAAAAAACGGTTAAAACGGCTTTCCAGACCGGGGTTGGAATGGATGAACCGCTCCATGGGCTCAGTGTAGCCGGCCACGATCACCACCAGGTCCTCCCGATGATCCTCCATGGCCTTGAGCAAGGTATCGACGGCTTCCTGCCCGTAATCGCTGCCACCACGGTCGGTGAGCGTATAGGCCTCGTCGATAAAGAGCACACCACCCATTGCCTTTTGAAGAACCTCACCGGTCTTAATGGCCGTTTGCCCTACATAACCGGCCACCAGCCCGCCACGGTCTACTTCCACCAGTTGGCCTTTGGACAAGATCCCCAGGCAACGGTACACGCGCGCCATTAGACGGGCAATCATCGTTTTGCCGGTGCCCGGGTTGCCCGAAAACACCATATGCAACGACAGCTCGCTCACGGGAAGGCCGTTTTCCTTGCGCAGTTTCTGCACGGATACCAGATTGATCAGGCTTTCCACCTCGCGCTTGACGGCTGCAAGGCCGATGTACCCTTCCAGTTCCCGGCGCAGGTCATCCAGCGTTTCAGCGGGAGGCGGCTGTTCCTCCTCACGTTTGGAAGCAGCTGTTTCCGGCTGTGGAATGGCGGAAGCAGGGTTGGCCGTTTCTCCACTCCACAGATCATCGGCAATACGGCGCAGGTTGCTCTGCGTCATCTGGCTGATCACGTCCATCTGCAGCTGAATGATCTCATCCTTGCGGTCCACGTGCGTCATTCCTCTCTGGCAAATGGGTCAGTTTTGCGACAGCGCAGAACGTGGGATGAACAGGCGGCATACGCGCCCCTCCAGGCCAATCTGCACATAGGCCCATTCATCGCCCATGAAAGCCAGCAGCGTCACCTTGTCGCCTGCCTGAAGCGAGGTCAGCGGCTCCTTGCCGTAGAGCGGATCGTCCGTGCCCTCGCAGTCGCTGGCCAAGGTAAGCGGCACCGAGCAGAAGCCCAGCTTCGCCACGTTTTCCGCATCAGCCAGCGTGGTATTCTTGATATAGCCGATCCGCCCGCGCGAACCGTTGCCAATGGTGTAGCTAACCAGTACCCATCCGTTTTCCACGCCGTAGATAAGCACGGTTTCGTCCGTGTCTACCTGCGCGCCATCCACGCGATAGGTTTCTTCGCCCGGAGCGCAATACACCGGAAGCGTCTGCGCCTTTTCAAATGCGGCGTCGCTCAGATTCGCCAGGTTAGGCGCCTGCTGAACCGCCTGCTGATAGGGCGACAGGGTAGGCGTGGGGCTGGGCGTCGGCGTTGGTGTTGGCGTGGGTGTAGGGGTCGGGGTCGGACTCGGCGTGGGCGTAGGTATGGGCGTGGGCGTAGGCGTCACAAATTCCTCCGGAGCCACACTTTCGCCCTGACGGTTGAGCACATAGCCGCTCAGCTCGCCGTTTTCGCCGTGCAGAGTAAAGGCGCTGTCGCTGCCGATGTCAAGCGTGCCGTTAAGCACGCCGCTGGCAAGTACACCGTCGGTCACGGTGTAGTCAGTCACAGTGACGGTAAGCAGCTTGCCGTCCGCGGTAAACTGATAGTAAACCTCTCCATCGGTCCCCAGTGGCTTCCACAGACCGTGGGTGAGCACGTCTACGGTAATGGCATCATTACCCGCCAGCGGCATGGGCGTGGGCGTAACCACCGGCGCCAGGGAGAAGTTGGGGTCCAGCGTAGCCGGAGGCGCCGGCGTAACGGTAGCCAGCGGCGTGGCCGTCTGCTGCACTTGCGGCGTAGCGGCTGCAGCAGGCTGGGGCTCCTCTCCCGTCATAAGCGAGGAGGGCGTAAGCGCCAGCTCCGACCAGGGAATGTCCACCACGACGGCCTCATCGGCAAGCTGACCGGGGGCATAGAGCAGGCGAAACGCGGCAGACGCCACAAAATAGGATTTGGGCATAGGTACATCCGCCTTTGATGCGATTGGCGCAAGACCTTCCTGTGCGCTTACACGGGCGTATACGGCGCTTTGAAGGGCTGCGTTCACCGTGCCGGCGTCTTCTTCAAACAGATCATTCACCGTCACGCTTTGCTGCTTGTCCAGGTCTACCAGCAGATAGAAAAACTCCGTCGTAGCTTCCTGCGCATCGACGGGACGATTGCGCACCGTGGCTTCCACGGACAGAAGGCCCGGAAAATCCAGTGACACATTATAGCCGCCGCGGATTTCATCCAGCCCGCCATCGGCATAGGCGTCATCCTGCGCCATCTGCCCCCTGCGCTGCAGGGCCTGAATCGGTGCCGTGATCTGGTCCGTCAGGTATAGTTCCAGCTGGGGATCATCGCAGCTGAACGTGGGATAATCCACCACAATCTGCTGGTGGCCCACCGTTTCCTCCACATGATTGCGCACGACCGTTACGCCCTGCGCGGTCATTTCGGCCTCCTGTGCCGATGCCGTGCCCAGCGCCATCACAAGCGCCAGCAGCAGCGCCGCAAACCGTTTCATCGACGGATACCTCCCTTTCAAAACTCGCCTTCCAACCGGATGGGATAGCACGACTGGGTGGAAAGCGCTACGTATTCGGACTGGCCGTCTCTTTCCAGCACAAACGAATGCGAAAGCGGCTGAGGATAGGTTGCTCCCGTCACCGCATGAACGGTGAACGTACCGCCTGGGCCGCTGATGGCCTTTTCGGCCCACTCAATATCGCATTCGACCGGGCGTATGCTATCGTAAATGAAATCGTAATGCTGTTCCCCCGCTACAAACAGGCCATATTTGCCGGTTTGTGCGTCCTTGACCACCAGCGCGTCGCAATCCAGATAGGCGTCCACCTGCGGCGAGGTGGCCATCGGTGCGGACGTGTCCGGCAAAAGGTATATTTCGCCGGAAGCCATATAGGCTACCCCGCATGCCGAGGCTACCAGCTCGTCCATGCCGGGGGTTGCCAACCAGCGGCTCATGGTGCCATCCTGACCCAGCACATACAGCAGATACCGCTGATCGCTGTCGGCCGTGCTTCCGGTATCCACATAGGCCGCGGTATACTGTCCTGTGAAAGGATATGAACGGGCAAACCACAGGGTGCTGAGCATCTGACCGGCGGCGCTTATGTAATTGGTGCTGCCGTCCTCGACTCCTTCAATGATGGACCAACCGTTATACATGGGATGCAGACGCAGCTCCCGTCCGTAGGTAGCCTCAAGATCATCCAGCCGAATCAGAGCAGACCCGTTGGCCGCTACCAGATAGGGCTCCTGATCCACATAAAAGCCGCCGAATGCCTGAGGAAACATTCCGTCCTTCGACAGGCCATCAAAATAGCATAACAACCGCCCTTCGGAAGCGGTAAAAAGATAAAAATCATAGGTGCCATCCGGCCGCAGATTGCTGGTGAGCACATGGGTATCCGTAACGGCTCGTATGTCCATCTGCACCGTTCCGCTTAACTTGCTGATGGCTGTGCGCGTACTGTCCGCAATCTCCACGGCAGGCGCCGCGTCATATCCTTCCACGGGCTGGGGAGTGACCACCGCGGTAAACGGCTCTTCACTGGCAGGGGATACGATGCCGCTTTGGCCCAGCCATTCCGTTATGGGCTCGCGGAACACCCAGACGCCACCGGCCAGCACCACAAGCGCAACCAGGGCAATCAGCGTGTTTCGCAGCAAGTTCCGGCGGTGTCTGCGTCTGCCCGGCGCGTCACTTTCCTGCACCTGATAGCCCACGCCGTCCGCCGCAAGCACATCGCGCCGGGCGGTATCGGCCCAGGTGGCCTCGCGCGGACGGTAGACGTTGCTTAGCGGTTCCTGTTGCGGCCCTTCATTCCAGGGATGATCGTCATAACCGGAAAAATCCAGCTTGATGGGCGGCGCAAAGGCAGGCTCCGATCCGTCGCCCTCCGACGCCGAGCCGTCCCTGCGATAGTAGGCAGAAAAATCAATCTGGGGCGCATTTCCTTCTGCGGCCGGCTCGTCAGCCGGTGCAGAAATGTCATTGGGCGTATAGCGTTCCTGCGCTTCTTTCTGGGATGCAAGCGGCTCGTTGGGCAAATAGGCTTCGCCCGCCGGCGCGGTTACAGAAGACTCGGAGGCGCTTTTCTTATCCAAGGCCTGTGCGTTGGAAGGCTGCTCCTCGTTTTTGATTTCTTCGTCCGAAAACGTCCGCGCCGCATAGAAATGCTGCGCCCGTTCGCTGCGCCGGACGCGGCTCCTCGTGCCGGAATGGTTGTCCGTCATTCTTACACCTCGTTACCTTCGGGATAAAAAGTTGTACCCAGCTTCATACAATAGCATTTTCTCCGCATTGCGTCAAGAATACACCCACATCGGGAATGTAAAAATAACACCCCGCCAAAACAGTCTGGCGGGGGCACAGGAAAACGGGGCCTGTTCAATGCTTCAGAAAGCCGCTCTTTTCCCACAGGGCAATCCAGTCCTGCAGACGATTGAGCAGGTCTGCGTTGCAGTGTGTTTTCTGCATCATGTCGATCAACTGTACCACGGCTTCCCCATTGGTGGTGGAGGCCAGCACCTTACGAATCGCGCGCAGGCCTTCCTTCTGCTCGTCGCTCAGCAGCATATCATCCTTTTTGGTGCCGCTGAGCTGCAAGTCAATCATGGGATAGACCGGATCGCTCGCCTGATGACGGCACAGGAACAGCTCCATATTCGCCGTTCCCTTGAATTCCTCAAAGATGATATCATCCACACGCGAGCCGGTTTCCACCGCGATAGTAGCGATTACGGTCAGGCTTCCGGCGTCGCGGGTATTGCGTGCCGCGCCAAAAAAGCGCTTTGGGCGAACCAGTGCCGCAGGGGTGACAGTGTTGGTCATCGGACGCCCTCCCTGCACCAACGCCGCCTGATAGGCACGCGTCAGCTTGGTAAGGCTGTCCAGAAGAATCACCACATTCCGTCCGTCCTCTACCAGCCGCTCGGCGCGTTCCAGCATCGTTTCGCTCACGCGGGTCTGCGTATCGGGCGCATCGGCGAAGGTAGAGGCGAATACTTCCGCATCCACCGATTCGCGGATTTCCGTCACTTCTTCCGGAGCAATGTCAATCAGCAGCATCAGCACTTCCGCGTCGGCATCGTTGCGCTTGATGGCACGAGAGATGTCCCGAAGCATCAGCAGCCGCCCGCTGTCCGGCGGCGCGACGATCATCGCGCGCTGTCCAAATCCAATGGGAGCAATCAGGTCCACGAGCCGAATGGCCATATCCTCGTGATCCTGCTCGCTTTCCAGCACAATGCTCCGGTTGGGATAGACCGGCACCAGCTGGTCAAAAGATAAACGATCCGGGTTTTCTTCGGGCTCATGGCCGTTGAGGCGATCCACGGTGAGCAAGGCGGCAAATTTATCGCTGTCACGCTGAGAGCGCGCCGTGCCCTCGACCAGATCACCCGTGCGCAGCCCGAAGCGGCGAATCTGCGCCATGGAAACGTAGATATCCTTTTTGCCCGGCAATAGCGTATGCCCGCGCAAAAAGCCATATCCATCCGGCAGAATCTCCAGAATGCCGCTGGCCGGTTCGCTTTCCTGCACTTTCAACAGGTCGGGAATCTGGCCTTCCTCAGCCTGGGCTGCAAATTGCGGGTCGCGCGGCATGCGGTACAGTGCGTCGTTGTAGTGGACCTCCGAGGAAGGAGGCTGATAGCCGCGCTGCTGCTGATATCCATAGCTGCTGCCAGAGGACCGGTAGCCGCTTTGCTGATACCCACCACGCTGCTGATAGCCATTGTATCCCTGATCACGCGCAGCATATTCTCCGCGGTTCTGATAGGATGTACGCTGCGGAGCCGCACGATATCCCAGGCGGTATCCATCCAGCTTGGGCACGTTTTCCTGGGGAGCCGGACGTGCGGTATACTCCCCTGTCTGCCGGTGCGGCTCCTGGGGTTCTGCCTGCCTCGCGGGGGATGTGCGGGCAGGAGGGCCAAAGCGGTTGACCGTACCCGCAGCACGCTGCTGCCAAGCGGGCGTCTGCGCGGTATCGCGCGACGTGCTGCGCGCTTGCCATGCCTGCCGGTAAACCGGACGGAAGCCGCCCTGCTCCTGCGGGTTGTTCCAGGGACGAAAGCCCGAACTTCCGGGGGACACCGCGGTTACATCCGCCGAAAGAGGCGCTTCTTGCAACTTCTCCTGCGTCTGGGCAGGGCTTGCGTCCTCTTTCTGCGCTTCCGGGGCAGGTTCGGGCTCCGGATCCGGCTCATGCAGCGCTTGGGCCTGTTCCGGCGGAGACGGCTGAACAGCCGGCTCGTCGGGTAGCGCCTCCGACAGGCGCGCAACGATTCCGGATTTATCAATTCCAGCGCTCAATTTCACGCCATTTTCCTTCGCAAGCTTTCGCAGCTGAACAACCGTCATCGCTTGCAGCTGTGCGTTCTGCAATATGAACCCTCCTTAAACAGTTAACGGAAACCTGGTCTACTCCGGCAGGCTGCCGGGGGGTCACGCTTTGCGCGCAATCACCACATCACGTTCCACCGCCTGTTCCACCCAGTGGGAAAAATCATCATACGGCGGCTGGCTCATGACCTCCAGCCCTGCCCTCTCCATATGAGTGGCGACCTCTGCACGGCGCAGTGTGTTGAGATTAAAGGCAAACGCCACCACGCCTCCGGGCTTGAGCGCTCGGACGCATCCGGGCAAGACGCGCTCAACAAGCCGTGCCAGGGAGGACATCGCGCCGTTCTCGCGGGGTGCGTGCTGTACGCCATAAGGCAGGTCGCACACCGCCAAATGGCAGCTTTGTGGGCGAATCAACGCATCCAGTCCGCCCGCATCCCCATGGATCATCCGAACGGAAAGCGGGCTTGTGCGCATGATTTGCGCGTCCGGCGCAAGGGCGTATTCACTCCATCTGGCACTTTTGCCATCCGGCAGCGTCAGCGCACCCGACGCACGCCGATGCTTGATCCGATGCAGCTTCAGCGACCGCTCCAGATAGCTTTCCGCCTCCCGGATAGCCTTTGCATCGGTATCTACACCGACCGCATCACAGTTCTCACACAGAGCGCACATCAGCGTCGTGCCCTTTCCACACATGGGATCCAGTATGCGCAAAGGTCCCGGCTCATGTGCAAAAGCAGACGCAGCCCTGGCGCAGTGCAGCATCAGGTACGTGAAGTCCGCATTGGTTTTGCCTTTGTATTTGAGCACATGGGGCAGATCCTCCGGCAGCCAGCCAGCGCATGCGCGTGCAACGGGCTGTAAAGCGCCGTCGTCCCGTAGCTGGGCAGCCAAACAGATGGCCGAATGTCTTGAAATCGCCGCCCATGCCGCCTCGTTCAGCTCCTGCGCTTCAAACACTAAAAAAGGCTCGTTCGCCAGATACGCTATCCTTGGCCGGTCACAGGTTACATGCCAAGCATCAAGAATGCATTCCAGTTCGATCAATGCCAGCTTTTGCAGGGATTGGCGATAACGAACATTAGGATGCGGCTTCAAAAGCATCGCGTAGCGCACAAGAACCTCTTTTCACTCAGGCGGATTTGGACAGCTTAGATAGACCTGATTGACCATCAGTTTATCGTATTATATCACAGGCCGCAACGATTTGCAATCTTTTTCCTAAAAAGGCCGATGACTTTGCGCACACAAAAAACCCCGCATGCCGCAGCATGCGGGGAAACGTATCAGGTTATTACTCGTTGGTTTCGTTCTGAGCGGCCTCGGCTTCCAGCGCCTTGCCCACGGCCTCGATGTCCACAGGCACGGCCTCGGCGCCGTCATCCTCGTAAGCAGGCTGGGGCGCTTCCTCCACGGGGGCGGGTTCGGGCTCCATCAGCGCACGGATGCTCAGGCTGATGCGCTTGGCTTCGGGATCGATGCTCAGCACCTTCACATTGACTACATCGCCCACGTTGACCGCATCCTCCACCTTGTTGATGCGGGTAGGAGCGCACTGGCTGATGTGTACCAGGCCGTCGATGCCCGGCTCAAGCTCCACAAAGGCACCGAACGTGGTGATGCGGACCACCTTGCCCGTGACCACAGCGCCGGCCGGATACTTTTCAGGAGCCATATCCCAGGGCTTGGGCTGAAGCTGCTTCAGGCCAAGCTGGATCCGCTCGCGCTCCGGGTCCAGGCTGAGAATCTTGACATCCACTTCCTGATCGGGAGAAACAATCTCGGAAGGATGCTTGACATGAGCCCAGCTCAGGTCGGTCACATGAATCAGGCCATCCACGCCGCCCAGATCCACAAACGCACCGAAGTCGGTCAGACGGCGCACGATGCCGTGCACGACCTCGCCCTCCTTCAGGCGGGCCCAGGCTTCGGCCTTCTTTGCGGCCGCTTCCTCGCGCACCACGGCGCGGCGGCTGGCCACAATACGGCGCTTCTGCTCGTCCATCTCAATGATTTTGAGCTTGAGGGTCTGGCCCACGAAGTCGCCGATTTTCTCGACGTAGCGGTTGGAGAGCTGCGACGCAGGCACGAACGCACGAATGCCGTTGACCGTGCAGATCAGGCCGCCCTTGACGACTTCCTTGCCCACACCCTCGACATACTCGTTGTTTTCGTACTTTTGGACAAGCTCCGCGAAGGCCTTGCGGTTCAAGATGTTGCGCTGCGACAGCAAAACGTTGCCTTCGCCGTCGTTTACCTTGACGACCTCCACTTCGATTTCGTCGCCCAGTTTGACATCCTCCGTCACCAGGTCTTCGCGCTTGATCAGCCCGTCGCTCTTGAAACCGATGTTGACACAGACTTCGTCGTCGGTGATCTGCACCACGGTGCCCTTCACGGTTTGCCCGGGCCTGATCTTGACCAGAGTCGCTTCCACATCAGCCATAAAGCTGTCCTTTTCCGCCTCCTCGGTGGAAACCTGCCGGTCCAATTGTTCCTTGTCAGTCATGCGTGTGACAACCTCCTTAAGTGACCAATCCGGCGTGCTCGCGCCGGCGGTAATTCCAATGGATTCCGAATGGATATTCGCAAAGCCCGGCGGTATATCCGCCGCACGCTCTACCAAAAGGGTACGCCCGCAAATGCGCTTGCACGTTTCGTACAGCTTGCGGGTATTGGCGCTGCCCAGGCCGCCCACCACCAGCATGGCGTCCACCTTCGCAGCCAGCTCGCGCGCTTCATTCTGCCGAAGGGCCGTGGCAGTGCAGATGGTGTCCTGCACGGTGAGATTTTTTACCCGGCTATGGAGCACAGGCAGGATTTCCTCCCACCGCTCATGGGGAAACGTGGTCTGTGAAACGGCCAGCGCGCGATCCATTTGCGGCAGCGCGGCCGCCTCTTCGGGGTCGTGGACGGTGTAGACCGTTCCGCGCCCGTATCCGATGGTGCCGATCACTTCGGGATGATCTCTCTGCCCCACCAGAATCACCGGCAGACCGCCGGAGCTGTAGCGCGCCACCACGTCATGCAGGCGGGCGACAAACGGACAAGTGAGATCAATCACCTCGTCCGCCACGCGACGAAGGGCTTCAGTGATTTCCGGAGCCACGCCATGGCTACGGATAAGCACCACTTTGCCGCGCGCCTGTTCCACTTCGTGGATGACCGATATGCCCATGGCGTTCAGCCGCCGGATGACCTCCGGGTTGTGGGCCAGCTCGCCGAAGGAAACGATGGGCTTTCCTTCCTGCGCAGCCTTGACCGCCCCATCCACCGCACGTTTGACTCCCATGCAGAAGCCCGCGTGGCGTGCCACCGAAACCGGCATAAAACCGTCCTCCTAAGCATATCATGATGGCTATTCGCCGTCCGGCGTGAATTATCCTTCTTTTTATAAAGAATTAATAATTGACAATTCTTTCGCCCCGGCGGCTTGAGAAGGAAATCGCTCACAGTGCAAAAAGCCTTGCAGCCATTGGCTTTCAGCCATCATTTTCCTTTTGGCGGTGCAAAAGAAAAACAGATATGCTGTCTGCCGCTGGGCAATATCCATAGAAAAATTTCAACTTATTTACATCTTCACGGCCGCATCTTCCTGTTCGAGTGCCAGATAAACGTCCTGAATGCGCTCCAGAACCTCCTGGCATGCCTCCCGGTTGATACCGCGCGCGGCAATATCCTTGACGCTAAACGGCTCGCCATAATAGACATGCGTGCGCCTGAACAGCCCCGGCTTGCCTGCGATGTACGCGGGGAGAAGCCTGGCGCCGCTGCGCAGGGCGATCATGGCAATTCCGCTTTCCATGTGCTCCATCACGCCTTCCTTGTGACGGGTGCCCTCCGGAAATACGCCCAGCGGATGACCTTCGCGCAGCGTTTTCAGGCAGGCACGCAACGCCGCCATATCCATATTGTGACGGTCCACATCGATCATCAGCAGCTTGTGGAACAGCCAGCGCAAGAGAGGGTTTTTCACCAGCTCCTTTTTCCCTAAAAAGCGGATCTGGTACCGATAGCACTTCCAGGCCACAAGCAGAGGGTCCATCAGCGAGTTGTGGTTGGAAATGAGAATATAGGGAGCATCCAGCTGGGCGCGTTCCAAATGGTGATAGGTTACAGGCGACAGGCAGGTCAGCAGAAAAGCCGCCACCCCCCGCGCCGCTCTGTACATGGGGGTGAGGTGTTCCTCGGCGTGCAGGGCATGCCCCTGCCGGATCGCCACGCGCCGCAGCACGTCTTCCACCACCTGCTCGCGCGTCATGTCCGAGCTGTCGAGCACCTGCGCATCCTCCGCGGGCCGGAGGGGGTCGGTTTCACGCGTGGTGTCACGCTCATCGCGGCTTCGCACATCCGCGAGCACCTGCTCGTAGGTGGAGGGGTCCCCCTTGGCCTTCAGTTCCTCAAACCGACGGCGCGCCCGCACCTCGGCCGAGGCAGTCAGATAGATTTTCAGGGTGGCGTTGGAGAGCACGCGGGTTCCGATGTCGCGGCCATCAAGCAGCATGCTTTGACGCTGCGCCAGCTCCTGCTGGCGGGCGACCATGGCCCGGCGCACCTGCGGCACGGTGGAAACCACGCTTGCGGCCATGCTGATTTCCGGCGTGCGGATGCAGTCCGTCACATCCGTCCCGCCAATGAGCGTGCGTTGCGTGCCATTTTCGAAACGGACCTCCGGCATCGTACGCTCGGCAAGCGCTGCCAGCGCCTGGGCGTTGTTCGTATCGATGCCTTCCTTCAGCGCCTGCCACGCGAAGGCGCGATACATCGCTCCCGTATCCAGATGCAGAATACCCAACCGTCTGGCAACCTCGTCGGCCACGCTGCTTTTGCCCGCACCCACAGGGCCGTCCATCGCAATGGTCAGAACCATGTTTCCATCCCCTTTTTTGCTCATCGGTCAAATGGCCCGATGCCCCAGACCGATACACACCTCATCCAGATGTCCCAGGCCGATATTAAAAAACACGGCCACCGCCACATGCTCTCCCGAGCGGGCAATGCCGATTTTTCCGCCCACACTCATACCCAGTGCTTTGGGGGTGACCTGATTGAGCGCCTCGCGCGCAGCGCCGGCCACGCCGCCCTCTTCCAGGTGGGAATCGCCAATCACCTGCTCGCGCTTGGCGGCAACCACCGCGCGTTCCACAATCCGCACAATACCTGTCAGAAAATCGCCGCCAAAATCCGCAGCGGCGCCGATAACCCCCTGCTCGCGCAGGGTCTGCCGCCAGCGCTGTTCCTCATCACGGCTTTGCGTCATGCTCAGCTCAATCGCAGCCCTGGCCACGTCGCGGCTTCCCGCAGTGGTTTGATAATCCATAGCGGCTTTGCCCTCCTTCGCCCTGTCATATGGAACATTATAGCATGCACGGCGCTTCTTGCATAGGGCCATGCGCGCCTTTGAGGCGGTTGCATGAAAAAGAGCCTTCTCCATAAGGCAGAAAGCTCAGTTGAGAACCCAAAGTGCCGCTGTACCCGTTTTTTCACCCGCTATGTTAAGCAGGCCGGTGCCCTGTCGACGACTTCTGCCGTCCCCTGACGTTCACAAGAACGGGGGCATGACATCCGACGCCGAACCCGGGCTCCGTTTTATGAAATGTGGGTAAAAACAGGGCCCTGGCGCACACTTCAGGAGGCTCTGGAACCATTATAGTGAGTGCCCGGTGCAATGTCAAGGGCGTGCGGCAGGGAATTTGTCCAGAATCTCCTTACCCTATGGCTGCGAGCCGCCCAGAAGCTCGTCCACCAGCCGGATGGCATGCGCCAGCCGCTGTGAATAGTCCCCGCTGACCACCACCATCTTGTCTTTAAAACCGTGCGCCACGTACATGTCCCACAGGCGGTCGTTGAGCATCCTGCGCCGGTCCTCATCGCCATTGAGACGCTGGCCGTCGGGCACCCAGCGCACATCCGGCGTCAGATAGATCAGCAGGTCGTAGCGGTCCGGGTCGATGTACTTTTCCACAAGCTCGTTGGAATGCCCCATGTAAAGCTCGCTGAAATAGTCTGTATAGGTGGCGTCGGTGTCAAAGAAGCAGACCTTGTTGGCCGTGCGGAGCGCCTGATAGTCCTGCTCGTACTGGATATGCGCGATGCGGCTGAAATCCACGTCGGTATAGATGGTTTCATCGTTGCCCAAAAAGTCGCGCGCATAGTAGCGCCCTACTTCCTCGGACCAGGAAGTATTGTACAGCTTGGCCAGGCACTTGGTCAGCGTGGTCTTTCCGCAGCTTTCCGTGCCGGCGATGAGCACCTTTTTGGCAAAGAAGGGACGCGCTGCACCCAGGATATAATCCCAGTTGCCCAGGATATCGCTGCGGATATCCGTTGCGGAGATGGGATAGCGCGTACGGGCCGGGTCAAACAGCACGACCTTTGATTCGGGGAAATACCGGGCCAGCGTTTCGCCGTATTCCATATCGCCTACGAAAAAAGCGTCGATGGGCTCCCCCACCACCTCGCGCATGCGCTGGCTCCACAGTTCCCATCCCTGCGGATAGACAGGGATATCCGTCTCGTCCAATACCCGTACACCAATGTGGGTAATGTCCTGAATCTGCTGGGAAATCCACTGCTTGCGCAGGCGGTAGGAGATTTCGGGAATGCCGTCCCGGCGGCAGATCTCGCGGGTCTGGTCGGCGTTGTCGGAAATGACCACCAGCAGCTTTTCGCAGCGGGTGGATGCCTCGATCATCTGGTACAAATGGCCGCGGTGCGGCGGAAGAAATCGGCCGAAGTAAACGCCCGTCCTATACATGGGTCTTCCTCCCTTGGCGGTTTGTGATAGTACATTCTACGCCTTCGGACTTTTTCCTGCCTGTTCAAAGCAAACGGAATATGGTATCATGCTGGATGGGAAAAAATGTGCTTATTCCGCCTGTGATTGAGAAAGGACAGGATGCGCGTATGACGAGACGGCGCGTGCTGATTCTCGCGGCCATTGTGGCCGCACTGCTGCTGGCCGCGGATTTTCACGACCTTTTCGTGTTGCCATCACTCCGCCGGTTATGGCCGTGCCTGGGGGACGTGTGCGGATGGCTGGCGAAGCCGCTCTCCATGGCGCTGGTTACGCTGGGCGCCTCGCTGGCGCTCCCGAGGGACAGCGCACGGCTGCCTGTGGTGGTCAATCTGGCGGCGGCGCTGCTGCTGGGTATGGCGCTGGAGCGGCTGCCCGGAGCGCGTGGCTTTGTTCGCCTGACTCCAAGCACGGCCCAAGCCATGTCCACCGTGTGTTTTTATGGCTTTCTCCTCTGGGTGGCATGCCGGTGCTGCGCCCCCGGCGCGCTGCGCGTGGCGCTTACGGCGCTGCTTGCCGCGGTCGTTCTGTTGGCGGTGGCACGGGCGCTTCCCGATGGACCGCGCTTTCTTTCGGAGGTGCCAGCCATGGCGGTGATAACGGCGGCCTACCTGTGGCTTTTGACGGGCCTTGCACGACGCCATGCTGCGAAAGCCAAAGCCTGAACCCGCACAAAAAAAGCGCCTTCCGAGCGGTCTTTGCCGTTCGAAAGGCGCTTCCTTTAGGCATGTTTTGCCTTTTTTCCCCTGCCCAGATAGGCTTCCTGGATGCTCTTGCTGCTCAGCAGCTCCTCGCCCGTACCGGAGAGCGTCATCATGCCGGTTTCCAGCACGTAGCCGTAGTGCGCCGCGTGCAGCGCCGCGTTGGCGTTCTGCTCGATCAGCAAAATGGTGATGCCATCCGCGCTCAGGCGGCTGATGATGCCAAAGATATCCTTGACCACCAGCGGCGCCAGGCCCAGCGAAGGCTCATCCATCATAATCAGACGGGGACGGGTCATCATGGCACGGCCCACGGCCAGCATCTGCTGCTCACCGCCGGAAAGCGTACCTGCCAGCTGCCAGCTGCGCTCCTCAAGGCGCGGAAAAAGCTTGTAAATGTACTCGATATCCTTTTGAATCTGAGCGGTATCCTTGCGCAGATACGCGCCGATCTTCAGGTTTTCAAGGACGGTGAGGTTGGCGAACACGCGCCGTCCCTCCGGCACCAGTGCGATGCCGCGTTCCACCACCTTTTGCGTATCCATGCCGGTGATGTCCTCGCCGTTATAGAGGATCGTGCCGCTTTTGACCGGAACGATGCCGGTGATGGCGCGAAGCGTGGTGGATTTGCCGGCGCCGTTGGCGCCGATCAAAGTGACGATCTGGCCCTCGTCTACGCTGAAGGAAATGCCCTTGAGCGCCTCGATACCGCCGTAGCTGACCACCAGGTCCTTCACTTCCAGCAGACTCATTCCTCATCCACCCCCAAATAGGCCGCAATCACGGCGGGATCGTCCTGCACCTGCTGCGGCGTGCCCTCGGAAATCAGCTTGCCGAAGTCCAGCACATAGATGCGGTCGGAAATGTCCATCACCAGGTTCATGTGATGCTCGATCAGGAACACGGTGAGCTTGAAGTCCTCTTTGATCTTGCGGATGAAGTCGCTCAGTTCGTCGGTTTCCTGCGGATTCATGCCGGCGGCGGGTTCATCCAGCAAAAGCAGCCGCGGCTCGGTTGCCAGCGCTCGCGCAATTTCCAGGTAGCGCTGCTTGCCGTAGGGCAAGGAGGACGCCTTCTCCTGCGCCACGTCGCCCAATCCCAGCATATCCAGCAGATCCAGCGATTCCTGGCGGATGCGCCGCTCCTCCTGCTGGTTCACATGCAGCATGGAGGCAAACAGCCCCGCCTTCAGCCGCATGTGCCGCGCCACCAGCACGTTTTCCAGCACGGACATGTTCTTGAACAGACGGATGTTCTGGAAGGTGCGCGCCACGCCCATCTCGGTGATTTTATCAGGCGTGTTGGAGACGAGGTGGTTGTACTCGCCGATATGCGTGCCGGCGTAGAGCTTGCGCATTTTGCCGGTGGGATGACCCTGCGCAATGATCTTGCCGCGCAGCTTGACGCAGCCGTTGGTGGGCGCGTACACGCCGGTGATGACATTGAACGCGGTGGTCTTGCCCGCACCGTTGGGGCCGATCAGGGCAACGGTCTCGCCCTGGTCTACGTGCATGCTGAAGCTGTCCACGGCCACCACGCCGCCGAATTGCATGGTTACATTTTCGAGTTCAAGGACGGTTTCGACGATGTTCATTTCCCCGCCCCCTTTCCGGCGGCTTTTGCCGCAGTTTTTTTACGGAAAAGATCCGGCAGCTCCCGAGAGCCCATGATGCCCTGACGGAAGAAGAGAACCACCACCATGATAATCAGCGAAAATACCACCAGACGGAAGCCGTTGCGCAGCAGCGGCACCTCCCACTCGCCGATCATCTGCTTCTGGTCCAGGAAACGCAGCCACCATTCTGAGCAGGCCACAAACAGGAACGAGCCAATGCAGCTGCCTGTGACCGAACCGATGCCACCGATAACCACAATGAGCAAAATCTCATACGTCATGGCCGAGGTAAAGCTCTTGGCCTGCACGCTGTTCTGGTACATCGCCAGCATCGCGCCGCCAACGCCCGCAAAGAAGCTGCTCAGGCAGAAGGCAAACTGCTTGTGCCGCGCCAGGTTGATGCCCATGGCCTCGGCGGCCACTTCATCGTCGCGAATGGCCATGAAGGCCCGGCCATAACTGGAGTGAATCAGCGCCACAATCAGCGCAATGCACACGCCCGCGATCAGGAACGGCACCAGGGTGGACAGGTACAGCGTCACCTCTCCCTCCGCGTTTTTGATGTTGAAATCATTGAACGTGGGAAACAGGCGCAGCATGTTGGAGCCATTGGTCACCGCACCCAGTTTATCCCACTGGAAGATGGAGCGGATGATCTCCGCAAAGCCCAGGGTGGCGATGGCCAGATAGTCGCTCTTGAGGCGAAGTACCGGAAGGCCGATCAGGAAGGCGAAAATCGCCGCCACGACGCCTGCCAGAATGAGCGCCGGAATTACCGGCATGGCAAACTGGATCAGGCCGCCGTCATAGTACTGATACACGGCCGCGCGCTGCGCCACCGGGATGGTCAGGATGCCGTAGGTGTAGGCCCCGATGAGCATGAAACCCGCCTGGCCCAGTGAAAACAGACCGGTAAAGCCGTTGAGCAGGTTCATCGACACCGCGACCAGCGCGTAGGTCGCGCCTTTTTTCAGCACCGTAAAGAGCATGGAGGTCGGCGGCAGAATCTGCTCCAGCACAAACACCAGCGCATAGATCAGAACCAGGATCACGGCGGTCAAAATCACGCCGCGGTCCGGCCTTTTGATACGGAGAACGCTCTGTACATTGGTCATGATGCTCACCTCACACCTTGTCGGTCGTCTTTTCGCCAAACAAACCTGTCGGCTTGACGATCAGAATCACGATGAGCAGCGCGAAGGTAAACGCGTCGGAGAAGGTGGTCAGCCCCAGCATCTGCTTGCTCAGGCCGGCCTTGATGAGAATCACGTCCAGGCCCTTGATGATGTTCTCGCAGATGCCGATGATGAAGGCGCCCACCACGGCCCCCGGCACGCTGCCGATGCCGCCGAACACCGCCGCCACAAACGCTTTCAGGCCCGGCATGGCGCCGGAGGTCTGAATGACGGTGGTGTAGTTGGTGAAGTAGAGCAGCGAACCCACGCCCGCCAGAAACGAGCCGATCACAAAGGTGACCGAGATCACGCGGTTGATCTTGATGCCCATGAGCTGGCTGGTTTCAAAATCTTTGGAGACGGCGCGCATGGCCATGCCGATCTTGGTGTGGTTGATGAGCATGACCAGCGCAATGACCAGCACCAGCGTGAGCACCGGGGTGATGATGGTAACCATCTTGGTGGTCGCCGTGCCGATGGTCACGGATTCGGAGATGAAGGGGATGCTGGGATAGTACTGATTGAGGCCGCCGGTGATGTAGAGAACCAGGTTCTGCAGCGTATAGCTGACACCGATGGCCGAAATCATGATGCTCATGCGCGGAGCGGAGCGCAGGGGCTTGTAGGCGACGCGCTCGATCAGGAAGCCGATAAATGCGGTAAGGACCAGCACAAGCGGAATCGACACATACAGCGGGAGCCCGCTGGCAGAGATATAGACCATCAGAATGCCCGCTACCATGAATACGTCGCCATGAGCGAAGTTGATCAGGCGCAGGATGCCGTACACCATCGTGTAGCCGATAGCGATCAGGGCGTACTGCCCGCCGACGCTCACGCCGGAGAGCAGATAGGGCAAAACCGTGCTCATCATGGAAAACGAGCCCCCTTCTGGCAGTTTACGAAATTCGCGGCGGGGGGCATCGGGCCCCCGCCGCGAAAACGGACTTTCTTGGTCGGGCTGGGAACGGGAAGGATTATTCCACCGTCTGCACCGTCACGAAATCCCAGGCGCCGGTTTCGGTGTTGGCGGTCTTGATGTAGGCGGAGTCACGGGCCGCGTCGCCAATCTCGTCGAAGGCGATATGGCCGGACACGCCGTCATACGTCACATCCCACAGCGCCTCGTTAACGGCCTTGCTGTCGGTGCTGCCGGCAGCCTTGAGGGCCTCCAGGGCTACGAAGTAGGCGTCATAGCCCATGACGGACACAGCTGCGATCATGTCGTTACCGCCGTTGTTGGTCAGGGCTTCGCTGTTGGAATTGAGCCAGGCCTTGAAGCCCTCGTCAAACTCGGGAGAGCCGCCCTCCTGATAGAAGGTGCTGATGTAGAGCTTGACATTGGTACCCTTGGCCGCCTCGACCACCACGTTGGAGTCCAGCGTGTCGCCGCCCATGATGGGATAGGTCACGTTCTGGCCCGCAGCCTGGTTGATGATCTGGGTGGAGTAGGCGATGGACACCGGGCAGAAGAAGACTTCCGCGCCGATGGCGGTCGCGTTGGAAAGGTAAGAGGTAAAGTCGCTGTTGCCGGTGGGGAAGGTATCGGAGATCACCGTGCCGCCCAGCGCCTCAAACGCCTGCTGGAAGTAATGGCACAGGCCCACGTCGTAGTCGTTGCCCAGCTCGGCCAGGCAGTAGGCGGTCTTGGCGCCCAGCTCGCTGTAAGCGTAGTTGGCCAGCACCGTGCCCTGGAAGGGGTCCAGGAAGCAGATGCGGAAGTAATGGGTGTTGCCGGCCGTCACCTGCGGGTTGGTGCAGGTCACGCCGATGGCGGGGATGCCCGCATCCGCGAAGTACTGAGAGCCCGCGATGGACACGCCGGAGCCATAGGAACCCAGCACCACGCTCACGCCCTCGCTGACCAGCTGCTGCGCAGCGGAAGGCGCCTTGTCGGCGGAAGAACCGTTATCGGCATAGACGAGCTCGACGGTGTAGGTCTCTCCCCCGATCTCAACGGTGGGCTGCACGCTGTTGGCGTACTGCATGCCCAGCATTTCCTGCTTGCCGCCCGCGCCGCTGTCGCCGGAGGCGGGCTCAAACACGCCGATCTTGACGACGTTTTCGCCCAGAGCGAACGCCGGAATCATCATCAGAACCGCCAGTAGGATGGCTACGATCTTTTTCATACGTTTTCCCTCCTGATATCAGTGATTGGGGTTGAAAGCATTATATAACTTTACCGCAACGAAGCGCAACCCTCGCACCGGAGAAATGCACAAGAAAAACATGACAGATTCCCCCGCTTTCCCTTCTCCGTTCTCAAAACAGGGAAAATACAAAATCCGCAATTCCTTTAAACCAACGCTTTTGCGCCTTTTGGAAATTTTTAAGGCAGGGACGATTATTTTGGCACTTGACTTGCCAGCGGTTTGAGGTATACAATGCATGCCATACAAGGCGTCGATGGAGTGACGTGGCCGCGTATGTTTCGCTTAAGAGAGCCCCCGGGTGGTGCGAGGGGGTGCGGAAAGGCGGTGGATTCCGCTCCGGAGCCGTCCGGCTGAACCATGCAAGTAGGCCGGGCCGGGTCAGATCCGTTACCATTCTGTGAGCAATGCTGGTTGCTCGTGAGGCCGGAAGCTGCTTTCGGCGAAGCAGAGGTGGTACCGCGCGACAACGCGCCCTTTGTTTTCCTCCATCATCGGGGCGGGAATGAGGGGCGTTTTCTGCTTTTCTTAACGCTTCAACCGGGCCAAGCCCGTTTGAAAATCATTGGAAACCATTGTAGGGAGGTAGTTTTATGAAGAAACTCGTTTCCATTCTGATGGCGGCAGTGCTGCTGCTCTGCGCCGTGCCGGTCCTGGCCGAGGGACAGACCTATACCGTGGGCGTGTGCCAGCTGGTCACCCACGACGCGCTGGATGCCGCCACCCAGGGCTTTATTGACGCGCTGACCGAGGAGCTGGGCGACGCGGTCACCTTTGATGTGCAGAACGCCGCAGGTGATTCCAACACCTGCTCCACTATCGTCAATTCCTTTGTGGCCGCTGATGTGGACCTGATTCTGGCCAACGCCACCGCTGCGCTGCAGGCGGCCGTGGCCGCGACGGCGGACATTCCCATCCTGGGGACCTCCGTCACCGAATATGGCGTAGCGCTGGACATTGACGACTTTACCGGCACCGTGGGAGGCAATGTCTCCGGCACCTCCGACCTGGCCCCGCTGGACCAGCAGGCCGCCATGGTGCAAACCCTGTTCCCCGACGCCAAGAACGTGGGCCTGCTCTACTGTTCGGCTGAAGCCAACAGCCAGTACCAGGTGGATACCGTCAAGGGATACCTGGAGGAGATGGGCTACACCTGCACTCTCTACCCCTTTGCCGACAGCAATGATGCCGCTGCGGTGACGCAGACCGCCGCCGATGCCAGCGATGTGATCTACGTGCCCACCGACAACACCGTGGCCGCCAACACCGGCATTGTGGATAATATCTGCCAGCCCGCCGGCGTACCTGTGATCGCCGGTGAGGAAGGCATCTGCAAGGGTTGCGGCGTAGCCACCCTGTCCATCAGTTACTATGATCTGGGCGTAACCACCGGCAAGATGGCTGCTCAGATTCTCACGGGTGAAGCGGACATCTCCACCATGCCCATCGCCTATGCCGAAAACTTTACCCCCAAGTTCAACACCGTCATTGGCGAGGCGCTGGGGATCGCCATGCCGGAGGGATATACGCCTATTGAGTAAGCGCCGCAGCGCTTGAAAAAAGCGGCGGGAAAAGGCAAGCCTTTTCCCCCGTTTTTGCGGTTTTTTGAAAACACCGGCGGCGGGGCGTCCCGCTGCGGAATTGGGGGAAAATACATTGTCGAGTTTTCTCAACGCGCTGCCCGGCGCCATCTCCCAGGGGCTGGTCTGGGGCATTATGGCCATTGGGCTCTATATTACCTATAAGCTGCTGGACATTGCCGACCTGACGGTGGACGGTTCCTTCTGCACCGGGGGCGCCGTGGGCGTAGTACTGATTACAAGTGGTTGCAACGTGTGGGTATCGCTCCTGGCCGCCATCCTGGCCGGTATGCTCGCCGGACTGGTCACGGGGCTTTTGCACACGGCGTGCGGCATCCCAGCCATCCTCTCGGGCATTCTGACGCAGCTGGGCCTGTGGTCGGTCAACCTGGCCATTATGGGCATGAAGGCCAATCAGTCGCTGAACGTCAACAAATATGATCTGCTGGTGTCGCTTCGCTATCTGCAGGATGTGACCAAGGGGACGCGCGGCTTTTGGCAGCACCCCATCTTTGTGGCAGGGCTGTTCACGTTGGTGATCATCGCTGTGCTGTACTGGTTTTTTGGCACGGAGCTGGGCTGCTCGCTGCGCGCGACGGGTGCGAATGCCAACATGGCCCGCGCCCAGGGCATCAACACGAACTTGAATAAGGTGCTGGGGCTGATGATCTCCAACGGGCTGGTGGCGCTGTCCGGCGCGCTGCTTTCGCAGTACCAGAGCTTTGCGGACATCAATATGGGACGTGGCGCCATCGTCATTGGCCTGGCCGCCGTGATTATCGGAGAAGTCATCTTTGGAAAGATCTTTCGCAACTTCGCCCTGAAGCTCCTGGCCGTAGCCATCGGCTCGATCATCTACTATGTGGTCATTCAGGCAGTGGTCAGCCTCAGCGGCATCAATTCCAACTATCTGAAGCTGCTTTCCGCCATGATCGTGGCGCTGTTCCTGGCCGTGCCCTATTGGAAGGCACGCTATCTGGACCGGCCCGCCAGCAAGGGAGGCGCGAACCATGCTTGAAATCATCAACCTGCGCAAGACCTTCAATCCCGGTACCGTCAACGAGAAAACCGCGCTGGACGGCGTTTCCCTCACCCTGAGAGACGGAGACTTCGTCAGCGTGATCGGCGGAAACGGCGCGGGCAAATCCACGCTGCTCAATGCCGTCGCGGGCACCTGGCTGGTGGATTCGGGCACCATTTCCATCGACGGGGTGAACGTCACCCGTCTGCCGGAGCATAAGCGAGCCCAGTTCATTGGACGCGTATTTCAAGACCCCATGATGGGCACCGCCGCCACCATGCAGATCGAGGAAAATCTGGCCCTGGCGCTGCGGCGCGGCAAGCGCCGTACGCTGCGTGCCGGAATCACAGCCGCCGAGCGCGATCGGTACCGCGAGCTGCTGAAGATTCTGGGCCTGGGGCTTGAGGACCGGCTGACCACCAAGGTGGGTCTGCTTTCCGGCGGTCAGCGACAGGCGTTGACGCTGCTCATGGCCACGCTGCAAAAGCCAAAGCTCCTGCTTCTGGACGAACACACCGCGGCCCTGGACCCCAAGACCGCTGCCAAGGTGCTGGAAACCACGGAGCGCATCATCCAACGCGACCACCTGACCACACTGATGATCACCCACAACATGCGCGACGCCATCGCCCACGGAAATCGGCTCATCATGATGTACGACGGGCGCATTGTGGTGGACGTAAGCGGAGAGGAAAAGCAGCGCCTGACGGTGGAGGACCTGCTGGCACTGTTTGAGAAAGCCAGCGGACAGGCGCTTGCCAGTGACCGGATGCTGCTGGGCTGACAAGATGCATAATGAAACGGCCGCCCTTCCTGGAAAATGGAAGGGGGCCGTTTTTCTATGAGAATTCAGTTTTCCGCGAGGCCACCCTTGAGAGCAGCAGCATGCCGCACAGCATTGCTGCGGGAAAGACCATCCCCACAGGCAGTCCGGCAGTAAGCCTGCCGCCCGCCGCCCCCGCAACAAATCCGATCACGGTCGGTCCGCCCGCACACCCAAGGTCACCTGCCAGCGCCATCAGCGCGAACATCGCCGTCCCGCCTCCCGGAATCGCAGGCACCGCCGTACTGAATGTGCCGGGCCAGAAGATGCCTACCGAAAACCCGCAAAGTGCACAGCCCACCAGCGCGAGCACGGGAGAGCCGCTCCATGACGCTATGGCGTAACAGACGATGCACATTACGGCGCTGGCTGTCATTGCTGCGCGCAGCGGCAAGCGTTCGCTGAATTTTCCGTAAAGTGCGCGCGAGGTGCCCATCAAAAGCGCAAAGCCGCAGGGGCCGGCCAAATCGCCGATCGTTTTGCTCACCCCGAGACCGGATTCCGCAAAGACGGACGCCCACTGGCTCATGCCCTGCTCCGCCGCTCCGGCGCAGACCATCATCAGCAGAAGCAGCCAGAACAGCTTTTGCCCAAACAGACTGCGGACGGAAAGCTGACGCTGGGGGTCCACCACGCGGCGGATGGGGACCTGGGAAAAATAGAGCGCATTGACCAGCGGCAAAACCGCCCACAGGCAGGCCATGATACGCCAGTTTCCGATGCCGGCCAGCTGAAAAAACGCCGTGGACACAAGTACGACCGCCACATGGCCCCAGCAGTAAAACGAATGGAGCAGGCTCATGGCCGCTTCTTTTTTGTCCGTGGGGCAGGCCTCAACAATGGGACTGACGAGCACCTCGATGAGCCCGCCGCCCATGGCATAGAGCGTCACCGCCAGCATCAGCCCCGCATAGGCGTTGCCCAGCAGCTGGGGCAGGAAGGCAAGGGCAGACAGGCCCGCCGCCGAAAACAGGTGCGCCGCCACCACACATGGACGGTAGCCGATCCTATCCACCACCTTGACCGAAAGAAAGTCCACCAGCAGCTGGATAGAAAAGTTCAGCGTGGTCAGCAGCGTGATCTGCTCCAGGGTCAGCCCCATCTGAGAACGGAACGTAAGGAACAAAAGCGGTGCGAAGTTGTTGACCACGGCCTGGGTTATATAGCCCAGATAACTCGCCAGAATGGTATGGGTATAGCTTGTCCGAATGGAACGCCGCATGAGCCGCTCTCCCCCACAGTCGCCTTACTCTGTGCGTCCGTCGCGATGCTGCAGGACCGCCCCTACAAATTCCCGGAACAGCGGATGAGGACGGTTGGGACGGCTCTTGAGCTCCGGATGGAACTGAACCGCCACAAAGAAGGGGTGCGTGGGAATCTCGACGATCTCCACCAGATTGCGGTCGGGGTTGCGGCCCGCGACGATCATCCCGCCCGCCGTAAAGCGGTCCAGATAGGCGTTGTTGAACTCATAACGGTGGCGGTGCCGCTCCCAGATCTCACTGGTTCCATACGCTTTTTCGCTGATCGTACCGGGGGTAAGCAGGCAGCGGTATTTGCCCAAGCGCATGGTGCCGCCCAGGTTGCCCAGGTCCTGATCCTCCATCAGGTCGATCACGGGATAGGTGGTGTGCGGGTCCACCTCGCTGGTGTGCGCGTCACGCAAATCCAGCACGTGGCGGGCAAACTCCACCACCGCCATCTGCATCCCAAGGCAAAGCCCCAAAAACGGCAGGCCGTTTTCCCGCGCGTACTGAATGGCGGCAATTTTGCCTTCCAGTCCGCGAGCGCCAAAGCCGCCTGGTACGAGCACGCCGTCCGCGCCCGCAAGCATCTCCCCCACGTTTTCGGGTGTGACGTCCTGGGCGGGCACCCATTTGATGTTCACCTTAACGCCATGGTAGATACCGCCGTGCGTAAGGGCCTCTACCACGCTCAGATAGGCGTCGGGCAATTCCACATACTTGCCCACCAGGGCCACGCATACGCTGTCGGTGCTGGCAAGCTGACGCTCCACCATGTCGCTCCACTCGCTCAGATCGCAGCGCCCCTGCGGCAAGCCGAGCATCTTGATCACCTGCTCATCCAGGCCCTCGCGGTTCAGCATGAGCGGTACTTCATAGAGGCTGCGGGCGTTGAGGTTCTGGAACACGCAGTTTACCGGCAGGTTGCAGAACATGGCGATTTTGGCGCGCACATCGTAGGGCAGCTCATGGTCGGCGCGGCACACCAGAATATCCGGCGAAATGCCGATGGAGCTGAGCTCGCGCACGCTGTGCTGAGACGGCTTGGTTTTCAACTCGCCTGCCGCGTTGAGGTATGGCACCAGCGTCACATGAAGATAGAGGCAGTTTTCTTTGCCTGCCTCGGCGCGCATCTGGCGCACGGCTTCCAGAAAAGGCAGACTTTCGATATCGCCCACGGTTCCACCGATTTCGGTGATAATCACATCCGGGGGATTCCCGGTGCGCGCCACGGCAAGGATATTTCGCTTGATTTCATTGGTGATATGCGGAATCACCTGAATGGTGGCGCCCAGGTATTCGCCCCGGCGCTCCCGGTCGATCACGGTTTTGTATACGCGTCCGCTGGTCACGTTGCTGGCCTGGGTGAGGTTTTCATCGATAAAACGTTCATAATGTCCCAGATCCAGATCGGTTTCCGCGCCGTCGTCGGTCACAAACACCTCGCCATGCTGGTAGGGGTTCATGGTGCCGGGATCGACGTTGATATACGGATCAAACTTCTGAATGCATACGCGCAGTCCCCGGCACTTCAGCAGCCGCCCCAGGGACGCCGCCGTGATGCCCTTGCCCAACGAGGAGACAACGCCGCCGGTTACAAAGATAAACTTGGGATCCATGATACCCCGCCTTTCCACATATCCGTTCGGTTTCGATTACTTGTGGTAGAGATTATGGCTTTGATACTTGGGATCGCAGGTAAGGTTGACCTTCAGCCTTCGGAAGATGCCTTCGTCCACCTGCGGCAAAATGACCGTGGAATGCGCCTCCAGTCCCTCCAGCAACGGAAGCTGGCGCATGGCCAGCGCTGCCTTTGGGTCGGTGGCAGCGCAGATGGACAGCGCCACGAGCACCTCGTCGCTGTGCAGGCGTGGATTCCGATTGCCCAGATAGTCGCACTTGAGCGTCTGAATGGGCTCGATCACGGTGGGCGAAATCAGCTGATCTTTTTTCTCGATCCCGCCCAGCACCTTGAGCGCGTTGAGAATCAGCGCCGCAGAGGGCCCAAGCAGGTTGGTGGTTTTTCCGGTAACGATGCGCCCGTCCGCCAGCTCAATGGCCAGGGCGGGAGCCGCCGTTTCCTCCTCGCGCTTCCGGGCTGCGGCGATTACGGGGCGATCCTCCGGTCCCAGGCCCGCTTTTTGCACGATCATCTTCAGCCGGTCCACCTCCGCCTGCTCGGTGCGCCCCTGGACCTGCCCGCAACGCGCGGCATAATACCGGCGAATGATCTCCTGACGGGCGGCCTCCCGGCAGGCTTCGTCGTCGGTGATGCAGTTTTTAATCATGTTCACGCCCATATCCGTGGGCGATTTGTAAGGCGATTGCCCATAGATGCGTTCAAATACAGCCCGAAGCACCGGGAAAATCTCAATATCGCGGTTGTAGTTCACCGTGGTTTCCCCGTAGGCTTCCAGGTGGAAGGGATCAATCATGTTCACATCGTCCAGGTCGGCAGTTGCGGCCTCATAGGCGATGTTGACCGGGTGATTGAGCGGCAGGTTCCAGATGGGAAAGGTTTCAAACTTGGCGTAGCCCGCCTTCGCGCCGCGCTGGTGCTCCTGGTATAGCTGGCTCAGACATACGGCCATCTTGCCGCTGCCCGGCCCCGGTGCGGTGACCAGCACCAGCGGGCGGGTGGTTTCGACATATTCGTTGCGCCCGAAGCCGCGATCGCTGACGATCTGCTCCACGTCGTAGGGGTATCCCTCGATGGGAAAATGACGGAACACACGCACGCCCAGGCTTTCCAGACGGTTTTTGAACATGACGGCTGAATGCTGGTCGCGCCAGCGGGTCAGCACCACGCTGCCCACATACATCCCGATGCCGCGGAATGCATCGATCAGACGCAGTACATCGGCGTCGTAGGAGATGCCCAGGTCGCCGCGAACCTTGCTTTTTTCAATGTCATCGGCATTGATGGCCACCACCAGCTCCGCCTGATCCTTCAGGTTGAGCAGCATGGATACCTTGCTGTCCGGCTTGAAACCCGGCAACACACGCGATGCATGAAAATCGTCAAACAGCTTTCCGCCCAGCTCCAGATAGAGCTTACCGCCGAATGCGGCAATGCGGCTGCGAATGTTATCCGATTGCATCCGCGTATAAAGATCATGATCGAATCCCGTACGCATGACGGCCCCCCTCTTCTGATCATCAACCGAATTATCATACCATTTCCCCTTTGGTGAAACAAGGGCTAAAACAAAAGAAATGCTTCTTTTTTGCAGCATCGTGCCCGTTGTCCGCCAACAGTTCCTCACGGGCAAACATGGGTTTCTTCCGGCGCACTCAGACCAGCGTGACGGGGCCATATCGGTGATGGATCGGCAAACCGGATTTCAAACGGGAAAGTGGGTGGGCATACTTCGATCAAACGGAAGGCCCCGGAAGCAGCGGGCTGTATGATACCTGTTTTCCGCGCGCCCGTGTCCCATGGAGAAAGGTCGTTAGCCGGTCGGGCAGCATAAATCAGGCGCTTGCGGACAGCATCCGGGTTTCCTGCGGCACCATAAACGCGCGCCGGCATGCACCCGGCGCGCGAAGCTTTTGTTCTTGCATAGGGGAAAATCAGGGGAGCTTGGGTTCAATCGGACGGTGCGTGAGCTTGATTTCCCCGCTATCCAGCTGCGACAGGGTCTGTCCGCTTCCGTACAGGCGATATTTGTAGGTGCACAGGCCCTCCATCCCCATGGGGCCGCGCGCGTGCAGCTTGCCCGTAGCGATGCCCACTTCAGCGCCCAGACCATAACGGAAACCATCCGCAAAGCGCGTGGAGCAGTTAAGAAACACGTCCGCACTATCCACACGGTTCATGAAAAATTCGGCGTGCGCGCGGTCCGTGGTGATGATGCAGTCTGTATGGTGGGAGCCGTAGCGGTTGATGTGCGCAACCGCCTCCTCGAGGCTGTCCACCACACGGATGGAGAGGATTGCATCCAGATACTCCGTGGCCCAGTCCTCTTCCGTGGCCGGGTCACATCCGATCAGCGCACGCGTGCGCTCGTCGCCACGCAGGGCGATGCCCTTTTCACGCAGCGCGCGCGCCACTTCAGGCAAAAAGGCGGAGGCCACCCCGGCATTCACCAGCAGGGTTTCCGCCGCGTTGCATACGGACAGGTTCTGGGCCTTGCTGTCCACCGTCACGCGCAGCGCCAGGTTGAGGTCGCAGGGGTCGTCCACATAAACGTGGCACAGCCCCTCGGCATGTCCCAGCACAGGAATTTCGCTGTTTTGCATGATGTAGCGCACAAAGGCGTTGCTGCCGCGCGGGATGATGAGATCTATCCATTCATGCTGACGCAGCATTTCCTGCACATCCTCGCGGGAATGCAAGAGGGCGCACCAGCCATCCGGCAGGCCACACTGCCGGGCTGCCCCGATAATCAGATCGGCCAGCGCCTCATTGGTCCGCGCGGCCTCACGGCCACCCTTGAGGAGTACGGCGTTTCCGCTTTTAAGGCACAGCGAGGCAATCTGCACCAGCGCGTCCGGCCGACTTTCAAAAATGACGCCCACCACTCCGATGGGACAGCTTACGCGGTACAGGTTCAAGCCTGGCGACAGCTCCCTGGCATACTGTACCTTCCCCAGCGGGTCCGGCAGCAGGGCCAGGGACCGCAGCCCCTCCGCCATGCCGGCGCATTTGGCGCGGGTCAGTTTGAGGCGGCTCAACAGCGGCGCGCTCAGCCCTTCTGCCGTTGCGGCTTCCACATCGGCCGCATTGACGGCCAGCAGGTTGTCCATATGGTTTTCAATTTCCCGCGCAATCGCCTCCAGCGCCTGGTTGCGCGCTTCCAGGCTGGCTCCCGCCAGCGAAAAAAACGCTTCGCGCGCGCGCCGCGCCATGCTTTGAATCGTGTCCGGCACGGAATCCTCCCCTTCCAATCGGAATAGGAACATTATATGCCACCGCTTTGCCATTGGCAAGTGCTTGCACTTTGATGCGTGGCCGTGCTATAATAGCATCCTGTGGGAAGGACCGGGAAAGGAGGTTTCCGCCATGCCGCACCAGCGGGGGATCAAGCCTGTAGCGCAGAACAAAAAGGCGTATCACGATTACTTCGTGGAGGAAACCTACGAATGCGGCCTTTGCCTCAAGGGCACCGAGGTCAAGAGCATGCGTCAGGGCCGGGTGAATCTCAAGGAGAGCTTTGCCATGGTACGTGGGACGGAAGTGTTTGCCGAAGGCATGCACATCAGTCCCTACGAGCAGGGCAGCTTCTCCAACAACGACCCGCTTCGTCCCAAAAAGCTGCTCCTGCATAAAAGCGAGATCCGCAAGCTCAGCGGCCTGGTGAGTCGCCAGGGCTACACGCTGATTCCCCTGAAGGTTTACCTCAAGGACGGGCGGATGAAGCTGGAGCTGGGCCTGTGCCGGGGCAAGCACCTGCACGACAAGCGCGACGCCGCCGCCGCGCGCGATGCGAAGCGGGAGATGGAACGTGCTCTTCGCCAGCATGAATAGGCGGCCACATGGGGGTGTTCTGGTTTCGACGGGAGTGAATGAATGCACGGTAAGCGAGCCGCGGACCCTGTACCGCGCAACAACGGGGAAAAACAATAACTGACAATAGCGAATACGCTTTCGCGGCGTAATGCCGTGCGCCGTCCCTGACCGCCCGCTGGTCAGGCAAACGGTGTCATTGAAGCGGGGAACGAGCACGCCAAAGCTTTGAGGCGCTGCCCGTAAAAATGAAGCTACCGTAGCCGCAAGCCCGCCATGGGGCGTGCGGCGAGGGGAATCCCAAAACCATGGATGCGCTCGGAGAAAACTGTGTGGGCATGCTTTCGGACGGGGGTTCGATTCCCCTCACCTCCACCACAATTTGTCTGAAAACTACGGTTTTCAGACTTTTATATTGTCCATTTTTAACATAAATCGTCTGAAAAAGCAAAAAGCAGGAGCCTTTTAGCCCCTGTTTTTCCGGTTTCTTTCGTTAAAGTGCGCGACAAGAGCGCCTGCGCCCAGCAGATTGATGGCGCGGCGTAGATTATAGGCGAGGAAGCTGAGGGCAATTTCGGCGCTCACTTTTTCCTTTCCCCGGCACAGGAAATAGTGTGCGCCGTCATACCACTTCACCGTCCCGAAGGGATGCTCGGCTAGTTCCTGTCTTCGCCGCATGTCTTCCGGGTTGCACCGAAGAAGCACCCTCACACGCGCGGGCTTTTGCGGTCTCCCAAGGCTGTTGTGCGGCTGAAAGCCGGGCGGCAGCCGCCGGAGCGGATGATTCGGGTGACCGTACATGCGCACAGCGACCATGTTTCGCCCGATGCTCACCGTCTTTGTTTTGTGCGAGTCTGTGCAGCGATTGGGGCAGGTGCGGCGGGCTTCCCGGCTTACGCAGACCGTTATTGGGTAACCGTTTGCGTTATCGCTCGGTTACCAGGTCCCGATAACATAGAAATAGAAGGAAAAACGCAGCCAATGATAAAGAGGCGTTTGCAAAAATCCTTTGACATGATTACTCCAATATAGTATTATCCCATATAGAAGTGACCGTATGAAGACACAAGGCGGATTTTTGACGTTACGAATCGAACAGATCAGCTGGAGAATCTTTGAACAGATGCTGCAAGAGTACGGAATCAGGGAATTTGCCGGTGCACGGGGAAAAATTCTATATGTGCCGTGGGAGTGCAGGAAAGTACCAATTTCACATATTTTCCATCGTACCTCGCTGGCCAGAACCACACTGACCAGTATGACAGACCGTATCGGCGGCATGGTCAAAAGGCGACAGAATTCGGAGAACCGGCGGAAAATTCAGGTTTCGATCACACCGAAAGCCCGGTGCTTACGTAAGGAATAGGACGCCATCTAGCAGCAGATCAAAAACATGTAGGATTTACCGGGAAGGAAATACAGCAGCAAGAGACATGGTTGGCCCGTATTTCAGCCAATTCGAAAGGATAGGAAGCATTGAACAGGAGGAGCACAATATGAAAGCATCACTGTCAAATCCTACAAACGCATACTGTCCTCAGACATTTTATACCTATGGAACCTACAAGGAAGATGGAACCCCAAATTTTGGTCTGTTCTGCTGGTTCGGCTTTTGCTGGGACGGAGAACTAAGTATCATGGCCTGTATCGGGGGTGAAAAACTGACAAAGGATCGCATCCGCGCCACAGGCCGTTTTTCGGCCAATCTAGTCACGGAGGAGCTTCTTCCGCTCGCCAACTATTTTGGTAACAAATCGGGTTATGATCCTAATAAAATGCAAGTGGACGCTGTCATTTCCAAAGGACGCGTTCTGGATATCCCGATTTTGCAAAAAAGTCCATGGATCTTTGAATTGGAGGTCAAGCAGACGATCCCGCTTGATGACAGTGAAATTTACATCTGTAAAATCAGGAATACATTGGTGGAAGAACAGTTCGCAGAAAAAGCCAGGGAAGGCAAAGGGCCGATGCCCATCAACGAAATCAAGCCGGTGGTCGGATGGGGCGGAGGCACCTTTTTCAAGGTAGGCGACCAGATCCTTCCTGATATGGAAACGCACCTTGGAATGACCGATACGCCGGGAAGTGCCGATCCATGATTAAGCACAAACATTCGTTTTCAGCCGGCCAAAGAAGCCCTCGCGGGCAGCGGGGCGGCAACCGCTCCCTGACATTGAGTGCATAAGACCCGCTCTGCTCGCTCGTTCCATCCAGCCGCGCTATCGGCAATATCGTGCCCCTGTCTGAATGCATGATCGGGCAACAATCTTCCGGCAGTTCCCCCATCCATCCTCACATGGATCAAATTTGCCTTTGGCGGGGGCCGGTTGTCCAACCTTTCCGTCGAAGCCGCACATCCTGGCGAAAGGAGATACCAACATAGCGCCTTCTATTTGGATTCTCCACAAGGAGGTCCCGGATGCGCGGCTGTGTTGCGCGGACGCGGTGTATTTTCAGAAATAGCGGCTGTGACCTCTTGAGGACTGGCAAGCCAACGATTGCAGGGTCCCGTCGCAGTGGCCAAGCCGGGTGCGGAGGCAGGACGGGTTTTGCTATCCTTGCGGCTTGCCCCGGAGAGGCGCTTAGGTCTCTGCCTTATTTTTCTGCACTGTCCAGGGAGCGCACATTGCGATACTACAAATTTTCTTTCCATAAATCGGGTTCTGCCTCTTGCATTTTTTCTGTTGTCCTGTTAAAATATTTAATTGGCACATCCTTGCGCTGCACAGACGTTGCAGCGCCATATGTCCAAGAGGAGGTGAATGGAATGAATAGGTACGAACTGACCTACATCATCGACACTGCGCTGGAGGAGAACGCCCGCAAGGAGCTGATCGAAAAGTTCTCCGCGCTGATCGCCCAGAATGGCGGCGAAGTCGAAAAGGTGGATGAGACCTGGGGCAAGCGTCGTCTGGCTTACGCCATCAACGACAAGCCCGAGGGCTACTATGTGCTGGTAACCTTCAAGGGCCCCTCTGAGCTGCCCCGCGAGATCGAGCGCAACATGGGCATCAGCGAGGACGTCCTGCGCTGCCTCATCATCAAGCTCGAAGAGAAGAAGCACAGCGTCAAGCCGCGTCCCGTGCGCCCCGCGGCGCCTGTGGCCGCGCCTGCCGAAGCTGCCGTGGAAGCCGCTCCCGCTGCCGCGCAGCCTGCCGAAACCCCCGCTGCTGAATAAGGATGGTGTGAGCAATGAACAAATTGACCATCATCGGCAACCTCACGCGCGATCCTGAACTGCGCACCACCTCCACGGGTGTGAACGTGTGTTCCTTCACCGTGGCGGTGAACCGCCGCCAGCGTTCCCAGGGCGCGGAGGGCCAGCCCGAGGCGGATTTCTTCCGTGTGAGCGCCTGGCGCCAGCTGGGCGAGATCTGCCAGAAGTACCTGGCCAAGGGCCGTAAAGTCGCAGTGGTCGGTCCCGTAACGGTGAGAAGCTATACCGCCAACGACGGTTCCACCCGCTTCTCGCTGGAGGTTACGGCGGACGACGTTGAATTCCTGTCCTCCCGTTCCGAGGATGCCGCGGGCTATGCGCCCGCCGCTCCCGCTCAGCCCGCAGCCGCTCCCGCGGCCGACAAGGGATTTGAGGAAGTGGACGACGAGGACCTTCCCTTCTGATTATGGCGGCGCGAGCGCGCCGCTTCCCTGATGATGACTCCAAAGGAGGTTTAGCCCATGTCTGAGGATCGTGGTGAAAGAAGGCCGCGTCCCCGTGGACGCAAGCCGCGCCGCAAGGTGTGCAGCTTCTGCGTGGACAAGATCGAATACATCGACTACAAAGATGTGAACCGTCTTCGCCGCTTCGTAAACGAGCGCGGCAAGATCATGCCCCGCCGCATGAGCGGCAACTGCGCCAAACATCAGCGCCAGCTGTCCGAGGCCATCAAGCGCGCCCGTGCCATCGCCTTGATGCCCTATTCGGTGGAGTAATTTGCTGTCAAGCACGCGTCCGGACCGGACGCGTGCTTTTTTTGCAGTCCGCTGCCCATCATTTTTCTTTCGCAATTAAAAACCCCGTCAAGCGCATGCTTCACGGGGTTTTTCTGGTGACCCATCGGAGGCTCGAACTCCGGACACCTTGATTAAAAGTCAACAATTCCTTATATTAAAACCATTATACAATAAGGATTATAGAACTATTATTCGTTATTGACCCCCATTTTGACCCTTTCATCTGATTGATGGAGGTATAGTTCCATATTCCGGATTGAACGGGATTCACGTGCAGCGGAGGAATGGTCATAGATGCGCATGATCATTTTTTCATCTGCATGGCCCATCCAGTTGATGACGTCCTGAATATCGACCCCGGCGTCGCGGCAGGTGGTGCAGAACGTATGGCGCAGATCATGTGGACGGATTGTGCAGCGGCGGTACTGGGGCATCTGCCCGCCGGAAGCGATCAGCTCCACGTGCTCTCTGGTTTTTCCATACCATCGTTTTGAGCAGCCGTTCATTTTGGTTTCCAGATAATACAGATAGGATGACCATTTTTTGAGGAACGCGCTGCGGCTCATCGGCTGACCGTTTTCACGGCGTAGGACAAGCCCATGGGCGTTTTCAAGTGCCGGCAGAAGTTGCGAAAAAATCGGAATAGCACGCATTCCGCTCTCCGTTTTGGGGCTGCCGGTGCGGGGCTGGTTTTCATCACCGAAAGAAACGGCATGGCGGACGTAGATACGGCCTTCGGCCAGATCAACGTCTCTGTCCAGATCCAGGGCAAGGACCTCGCCGCGGCGCAGTCCGGCATAGAGCATGATCAAGGCCGCAAGCGCCATATCATGCTCCCCCACACTCTCCACGATCAGTTTGCGCTCATCCTCGGTAATGGCCCGGTGGGTCCCCTCGTGGCCCTTGGGCCGCCTGAGCTTATGACATGGATTGGAAAGAATGATATGATCGTTCAGGGCAGCTGCAAAAACGCTGTTGATGGTCATGCAGTATTTATTGATATAGGACTGGCTTTTGCCGGATATCTCGTTGAACAGCAGACGAATTTCGGTCGCTGTGATCTCTTTGATGGGAAGCGCACCGATTCGCTGGCAGGCATGATTGATGATACGAACATAATCATTGTACGTCTTATCTGCACAATTTGCCTTATAGGCGGGCAGCCACTGACTGGAATAGTCGAGGAAGGTGATCCCAAGTGCGTTCGCACGCAGCCCCCGCGCCAGCTCCTGCTTGAATACCTCACGCTTTTCAAGTGCCTCGGACTGTGTGTTTCCATAGAATTCACGGCCCTTATACTTGACGCGGTACCGTCCGTCTGAACGCTGCTTAAGGGTTTGGCGGGGCATTGGCAGGAACCTCCTTGAGTGGCAGGAAAGCAGCTTTGCCGGGGACAGAAGATAGCGGCCGGAGGTCAGACAGCGGCGGACAGCTTCTCGCTCAGGGCGCGCAGCAGGGGCAGATAGGTACCCTCGATAGCCTGATAGACGGCAGAGGCCACCTCGTCATCATAGAGGTGGGAGGTCTGATTGCGAGCATCCAGCAGAGCAAGCCAGCCGGCCTCGTCGGTGATGATGTGTTCGGCGTAGGCTTTGCGCATGACGGCCTTGGGGCTGTGCACATCCAGATAGCCCTGTGCCTGCATGTAATCCTGCGCGGCCTTCCAGGCCAGCTCTGCGCAGAACTCGAAGCGCTGGATGGCACCGTCGCGCACGACCGTGCTGCCCTTTTGCCGGTACTCCGCTATGGCCTCTTCCAGTCGGGAGAGCGCGTTGTGAAGCTGCTGAATTTTGACTACGGATGCATCCATCAGCACGATACCGTCCTTTTTGATATTCTCGGCAAAAGCCGGGGAGGTCTTTTCGGAGACATGGACAAGGTCGTATTCCAAGAGGGTGGGGAGCTGCTCCATGCAGGCTTCAAAGCGGAAAAAGCCCTCGTTGCTACCAAAGAAGGCGATGTCGATGTCGCTTTCGGGATGATGATCCCCCCGCGCGCGGGAGCCGTAGAGCACCACGCGCTGGGCGTGGCGCCGCCCGGCAGAGGCGATGGCCTGAAGCACGGGGACGGGAATGCCGGTGCGCCGGGACAGGGCGGTGAGATCGGGCATGGAAAGGCCTCCTGAAAGATACTAGGATAAAATCAAGTAATATCCGCTTCTTCTTCCGGGTCAATATCCAGTGAATCCTCTATGCTGCTGAGTGGATGGTCAAGCGAAAGGCTTAGCCGGTATTGCTCGGCAACCATTGTCCGATTAAAAGGAGCTGTTGGATCGATCGAAGAAACCAGAGCCTCCAATTCGTCCAGCGAAACATCAAAAAATTCTTTTCGGCGATTCACTTTATTCACGCGTTTTGCATCAAGCCGGGTGTGCAATTCATGCTCCAGAGACACTGCATCCTGAGAGAAGATCAGGCTATGAATGTCATATGGAAAAGGAACGCTGGCATTGCCAAGCTCGTTTACGCGGTCTTCGGGTTCCAGACGCCGGGTCATGCCAATTTTAAATACATGATCGCCAAAGGCTCCCATGTTGCTGATAACATACACTGTGCCGGCCTTCCCGTTTTGAAGGTTGATGATTTCTTCTCTCTTTCCCTCGAGCTCCGACAGATGTTCGCGTACTTCGGACAGCTGATTGGTGATCAACTGGCTTTGAGCTTCACTGGCTTGCGCAAGCTGGGCTTTCAGGCGCTCGATTTCAGCCAGATACTTCTTTTCTTCACTTTCAACTTTCTTGCGTTGCTGCTCAAGCAGCTTCCTTTCAGCGGCTTCCTGACGCATCTGCTCGCGGATGGCACGCTGTTCTTCTTTTGCGCGTTCTCTCCGGACAAAATACTCATATTCCAGCTTTACAGCGTTGATATACAGGTACTCGATCTGACCGGCAAATTTCATCAAAGTGGGGGCGATCGTTTGATTTCCGTCAGCTATAATCGCGTAGTACTCGGATGTGATCTTTTTGACTTTTGAAATGGCAGCATCAAGTTTATTGAATGACAGGGACTTCATGATAACGTCAAGCTCCGCGCTAAGAGCCAGAACCATCAGTTTATACAGCATTGCATAGGCTTTTGTGGTATAACGTGCCTGATATTCGGTATAAAGAGATTTGATTTGTTTTTCGACGGCGCGATACTGAGCACGAAGATCTTTCATTGTGAGACAGTTCAGATCCTGAGCCGGAGGGACTAGTTCCTCCATATTGTGTATCAGCTGTTCCATTGCCTGCGGATTGTAACCATCTTTAAACTCAGACAGAGCATATTTGGCGCTTAACAATAGATTTGACATTTTCGCAACACGTGCTGAAAGCTTGTTTTCATCACCCTGCAATTTTTCATAGGACTGGTTAAGAGAAGCGATATGTTCCTTGATTTCTTCGGCCCTGCGAAAAAGCGGTTCCGTTTTTTCGGCGGCCTGCTTTTCCGCTCTGGAAATAGCCTGAGCAAGCAAAGCTTCCTCGTTTTCACGGCGGGATTTCAGCTGATCGATTTTTTCCTGAAGATCAGCGACCTGTTTTTGATAGGCAGCCAGCTGGCAGGCTTTACAAAGCCCGTCATGGTTTGTTTTCAAAAACAGCCCATGTTTACCGCAAACATTGCACTTTCCCATGGCAATTGCTCCTTGCTTTTATTTACGCTGGTTTTCAAGCTTCTTCTTTATCCTCAGCTTCTTTTGCCGATATTTTTCATCTTCCAGACCGTGCTCCTTTGCATGGCGGATAGCCATATCGCAGTATATCAGGGCGTTTTCATAGTCCTGTGCATGAAGATGGATCATGATCAGGCGATCAAAAGCGGGTATATTGCCGTCAAATCCGTATTTCATCGTGTGATTATGATCGCGAAGCATTTCTTTATCCGGGGCGCCGACATTGACCGTATATTCGCGGAAAAAGGCTTCCGCTTCGTCCCTCTCCTGCTGGTCCAGCAACGGCAGCTCCGCAATATCTTCTTTGCAGAGAGCAATGCACTTTTCGAGCCACTGCGGTTCGGCCCGATATTTATAATAAAATGAAATGAGCGGTATGCGTGCAAAATGCCGGGCTTTCGGCTGGGTCTGTTCCTGATATTCGGCCAGCAGCTCCCGCTCTTTTTCCTCATCGAAAACGGGGGTTTCCTTGGCAGGCGCATCAAGAGTTTGCATATCCGTATCGCCAAGTGATGCCGCAAGCCTGTCCACTTCATGCGCTGAATCGGGTTCCATGCGGGATTGAAAGGCTTTAAGGTTATCTATGGCTGCTGAAAGCTTGCGCATGCGGGCCTGTGGAGACTTGAGATTGCATGCAGCGCGTGTATTTGATTCCCACGCGCGTGCGATCATATTCATTTCACAGGTCGCCTTTTCCGAAAGCAGTGTAGAAAGTGTAACGGAAGGCAACGGCTCATGATAGACGGCGAAGCGCTCCAGATGGGTGAGCTTTTGCAGGGCGTCCACATAAAGATCATAGTTTTCAAAGTATTTCTGCGGATCTGTACAGGCATTGACCCAATGGCGCGCATTTCCGGCCCGCTCAAACAGCCGGTCGGAAAAATAACCGACTTTGGTTGCCGCTTCCCTCAGAGACATGTCCCTCTTTCCATCGTCATGAGAGAAATAATGATATTCAGTAAAAGCGCTTTCGCCTTCCTCGGATGCAAGGTTATAGAGAAGCATGCGCAACTCCGGTGGCACATTGTTCTGCTTTAACGGAATGCGGGAAACCATAGGCATGGAAACATCTACTGTGAATTCCTGACGGGGCTGAACGGGTTTGGGCACAGCAGCAGCCCGTCTTTTTTCCGCAAGCATGGCTGCGCATTGCGGACATAGTCCCTGGGCGTCAAGTCGCAGAAACAGGCCCCTGCGGCCGCATTGCTTGCACTTTGCCATAAGAGAAAGCCCCCTTCTTGCTCACACGATCGCCGTTTTGTAATACGCTATAGCCCTTTGCATAAATTCGCAGGACACATCGAAAAGCTCTGCCAGATCCCACACCTCTGTGACGCCATGGCGGACGGCCTGCATGAGCCGGCCATAGGGCACGAGCCTGGCAAAAGCCCATTTATCCGCGCGGCGCTCGGCCTTTGCGCGGATATCATATTTCGAGTAGCGGTTGTAGAAGCCGCCGTATTCGCAGTGGCCCAGCTCATGGGCGAGGGCTTCACGCTCCTGCTGCACGTTCAGGCGTTGGTCGATGGCAATGTAGCAGCGTTTATTCGTTTGAAGACTGAAGGAGGGCGTTTCGGTCAGGCTTTCGCATACGACAACATGACCGCGCCTTTCAGCGATGCCATACAGATCATCGTTTGTGACCAAGCTCCTCACGCTCCTCGCGCATCTTCACGAATTGGGCAAATCGCTTGACTTCTTCGAATTGAGCGTCGGTAATTTCTGCATCGCCGCCGAAAAGGGCGAATTTGATATCCTCATCACGGATGACGGGATGTTCTGGTTGGGATTCACCCATTAGGTCGGATACGGTGGTGCCGAGCAACTCGGCTATTTGAGGTATTAGGCTGATGTCCGGCGTTGTTCTTCCATTTTCCCATTGACTAACGGCGCTCGGCGTTACTTGAAGCATTTTTGCAAATTCTTTTTGCCGTATGCCTAACTTTTTTCGTAGATATGCGATTCTTTTGCAGTTCATCACCGTCGCCTCCTGTTTGTTTTGATTCAATTATATAGTGACACTAAATTATTTTCAATTATATTTAGTATTACTATTGACAATGCAAAATAATTAAGTATAATTAAGTTATGCTTAATTCATGGAGGTGAGTCCCGCAATGATAGATATCGCAGCTTTGAGAAAAAAACTCGGAATGAGCGCGGTCGAGCTTGCTGCGGCTATTGATGTTACACCTGGATTTATAAGTCAAGTTGAAAATGGAAAGTCCGGCGTTTCTACCGACACCGCCGCCAAGCTCGCCCGCGCCCTTGGCTGCACCATCGACGAGCTGCTGGGAGAAACGATAGACCCCGACCAACCCGTAAGGAGGTGAAACCATGCAGAAGACCTTGCCAGCCGTATTGACGCCGCAGGAGTTTGCGCAGCTGCTGCAGGTAGGCATCAAAAGCGCCAGAGCCATCATGCGGGAACTGCCGCACCTGAACTGCGAGCAACGGCTGAACGGGCAATACAGGACCCTGCGTATCACCCGAGAGGTAGCCGAGGCGTTCCTTCGGGGTGAGCTGACGCGTTTGCCGGCACTGCCGACCGCGACCAGTCTGCAAATGAAGCGGGAATATGAGCGCCAGCTGGCTGAACTTGGCCGGAGATACTCGCAGCCCTATCGCCCGATCCCCTACCGAAAATCAAAAAAGGAGGAATAAAGGATGTACCTCATCGAGTATCAGCCGCCCACGGCGCTGAACCGCTGGCGGCACAGGCGGCGCATCCGGCACATGGCCGAGAGGGTCATACCGCGGAGCTATGAGTGGGTCATGCTGGTGGTGGCTGCCCTGATATGGGCAGTGTTGGCGGTGCTGTTCGTCGGGTGGTGGACGGTATGACAAGCAAGCTGAAAGTCTACTTCTACGCGTGCTACGACGAAGCGGACAAGCAGGCATACAGCGGGCTGACGGTCGGCCTGTGTGCAGCAAGCGTGCGTGAGGATGTGCGAAAGAACTTCCGTCATCCGAAGTACATCAGTGTTCACCGCGTGCCGGAGCTGGCAGTGGCTGTGGATGGAGACGGAAGGGAGTACATCATTCCACAGAAAAAAGCCCCGCAGGGGACGCGGGGCCAATGAACATCAAGAACGGCTGTCGGCCTTCATGTTCCATTACAGTTTAACACAGAAAAGGGGGATTGGCAATGGCTTACCGTCGCTGCGAGGTTTGCGGCGCATACCTTGATCCGGCCGAAAAATGCGATTGCGGAGGCGTTGCGCCTGCCGTGCCTGTGCCTGCGCCCGCCCGGCAGCGCCGCGAGAGGTTCGGACCCATGCCAAAGCGCCGCAGACCGCGCCTTCATAAGCTGGACCCCGACCGCGCATGGCTGGCGTTTGATTCAAAATAACGGAGGAACACCCATGAAACACATTCAAATCGATGAGCTTCACATTATCGGTTTCAAGGGCATCAAAGACCTCGTCCTCTCCTTCGGCGGCCACAGCGCCGTGATCTCCGGGCGAAACGGAACGGGCAAGACCAGCGTGTATGACGCCTTCCTCTGGTTACTGTTCGGCAAGGTGAGCGACGGAAGCAAGGCGGATGTAAAGCCCTTGACCGCTCTTGGCGCCCGCAAAAGCGGCGTGGACTGTGAGGTGAGCGCCCGCCTTCTCGTGGATGGAACGCCTGTGCGCCTTCGCCGGCAATGGCACGAAATCTGGAAGAAACCCGCCGGCGGGGGCTAAGCGGTCTATGACCGGGACGAAACCCTGTGCTGGGTGGATGACGTGCCCATGAAGCTGGAAAAGGAATACCAGCCCTATGTGCAGGCGATGGTGGGCGGCGACGAAAAGACGTTTCAGCTGCTGACAGACCACGGCGCATTTCTGCGCCTGCACTGGACGGAACGGCGCAGGCAACTGATGGCCATGGCGGGCGGCGATCCGGAGCGCGAGCTGCTGGGACGTACGGAATTTACGAAGGTAGCGGAGCTGCTTGACGGATGCAAACCCGAAGAGGCCAAAAAGCGCCTGATGGACCGCCGCAAGCGCCTGAGCAGCGAGCTTTCGCAGCTCCCGGCACGCATGGATGAGCTGGAACGAACGCTGAGCCCTGTTTCCGGGGAGGAGCTGGCACATGCCAGAGAGCAGCTTGCGCAGCTGGAGGAAAGCATTGCCGCCGTTGACGCGGAGATTGCAAACGGCCAGGGGGCCGCCGGCCGGCTGAATGAGCTGCTTCGCCGGAAGAGCGCGGCGGCAAGGCGCGTTGCGGAGATTGCCTCCGGGGCGGCGGAGGATCATCTGCGCGCGGTGAACGAGCGCCGGGCCGTATACGACGGACTACTTGCCCGGCAAAAGCGCATGGAGGCGGAGATGGCCGGTCTGAAACAGAGGCTGGATGACCGGTATACCCGCATAGCGGAACGCGAGAGCCAGCGCAGGGACCTGCTTGCCCGCTACCATGAGATCGAAGATCGCTCTGTGCCTTCCTTTGAGGCCAGCGGGGTTTGCGAGGCCTGCGGACAGGCGTTGCCCCCGGAGCGGGTGGAGGCAGCGCTGGAAAAGATGCGTGCCTGCTGGGAACAGCAGCGCGAGGCCGAACTGCGGGTCATTCTGGAAAAGGGGCGTGCCTGCAAAAGGGAACTGGAAAACCTGACGAATGAAGCCGACGAACTTGTAAACCAAACAGATGTGTTGACCGGGAAAATGAGCGAGATGGCCGGGAATGTAAAGCAGGCCGAAACGGAATGGGAGGAAGCGCGAAGCGGCTCACCCAACCTTGAAGCGCAGCCGGGGTATGCGCCGGCAAAAGAGCAGCTTGACCAGATCGAACGGGAGATCGAGGCCTTCGGCACGGATACACGCCGGCAAGAGCTTCTGGACCGCAAAGCGCAATGGCAGCGGGCCTGTGCCCAGCCGCGGGCCATACTGATGCGCGCGGAGCAGAACGAGACCGTGAAAAAGCGCATGGAAGAACTGGCCGGTGAAAAGAAGCGGCTGGGAACCGAGCTGGTAACCATCGATGGGCATATCGAACTGCTGGGCGAGTATGTGCGGGCCTGTTGCAGCGCCATGGAGGAACAGATCAACCGTCATTTCCGCTCCATCCGCTGGAAACTGTTCGACACCGCCAAAAACGGCAGCGTACAGGACTTATGCACCGCCACCGTGAACGGCGTTCCCTACGGCGGGGGCCTGAACACCGGCGCCAGCATCAATGCAGGTATCGAGATCATCCGCGCCTTGAGCGGTGTATACGACATTTCGGCGCCCTGCTTTGTGGATAACGCCGAGGCCGTCAATGCCCTTGCCCGCACCGACGGGCAGATGATCGAGCTGCGCGTGAGCGCGGAGGAGCATCTCACCATGACCACCTACACAGACGACTGAAACGGAGGCGGAAACAATGGCAGCACAACCCGGGGAAACGACCGCCGTCACACGGCGCGAGGCTACGCCCAGCGAGCGCTTTTCTCTGGCAGTAGAAAGGCAGTATACCGGCGAGATCGGCCAGCTCCAGATGACCGAGTACGACAAGACCCTTGCCCAGCACCTGTTTGTCAGGATCGACGCGGCCTTCGCCGAAATGAACGCCCGCAAGAGCGGCAACGACATCCCTGTTTCCTGGAACAACGTCAACATGCGCAAGCTGGCCATCGACGCTGTGCACCGCGTGCAGCTCGGCATTGACGCGCTGATTCCCGGCCACCTGTACCCCATCGCCTACTTTAACGGCAAAACCCAACAGTACGATGTGGATCTGCGCATTGGCTACAAAGGCGAGCTGTACTACAAAATGCGCGCTTCCGTCAAGCCGGTTCAGGACGTGCGCATTGAGCTGGTTTACGATACGGATGAATTTACCGTGTACAAGAAGGGCGTTTCCTGCGACGTGGAGGGCTACGACTTCAGGATCACCAACCCTTTCGACCGCGGTACGCTGGTGGGTGGATTCGGCTATCTGGCCTTTGAACATGCCGGGGACAACGTGCTGGTGATGCTCAGCAAAGCGGAAATCGAACGTTATCGCGCGTCCAGCAAGGCCGCCAGCGGCAATTTCTGGCGCGACTGGTACGAGCAGATGGCGTACAAGACCATCGTCCACCGCCTGATGGACAGGATCATCATCGACCCGGAAAAGATCAACGTAAACGCCATGGCCAGCGTGGAGGGCGATGGCTTCGATCAGCAGCAGGATGCCGCAGCGCCCGCCATGCGCGAAAGCACCCCCATGACCATTGAGTCGGAGGATGTGCCGCAGCAGCCGGCGCCCCTTCACGCCGAAGCCGGAATGGACGCATCCACGGAGGAACCGTTCTGATGCTCCTGTCTGTCATCGCCACCGGCTCCGCCGGCAACTGCTACGCCCTGCACCACGGCGGACGCATCCTGCTGCTGGATGCCGGTGTGCAGGCGCAGAAGATCATGCGCGGTATCGATCACCGGCTGGAGGATGTGTCCGGCTGCCTCATCACCCATGAGCACATGGATCACTGCCGCGCGGTGGAATCCCTGACCGCGCTCGGTGTGGAATGCTACGGCAGCCATGGCACCCGCAAGGCGGTTCCCGGACTGCATGCCACCCGGCTGCCCATTTCCCTTGACCCGTTCGTGTGCCGCTGCTTCCCCGTCTGCCACGACGCGCTGGACCCCTGCGGCTGGCTGATTCTCAACCGCGAAACGGGCGAGCGCATGGTCTACGCCACTGACTGCTGCGGGCTGTACAACACATTCCCCGGCGTGCACTACTGGCTGATCGAGTGCAACTACATGGACGAGCTGCTCAGCAGCGGCACGCCGCCCGCGCTGGCCAGACGCCTTACGACCAGTCACATGAGCCTCGCCAGGCTGCTGGAGGTATTTGCCGCCAACGACCTGACCGACTGCCGGCAGATCGTGCTGTGCCACGGCAGCCGGGAACGACTGGACCCCGATCAGGCGGTCCGGCACGTGCAGGAGGCCACCGGAAAGCCGGCGGTGGCGGCGCAGGCCGGGCGGATGTACCGGCTTGAGCTGGAGCCGTTCTGACACAGGGAAATCAGAGCCAAGCAGCAGGCATGCTGGTTAACCGCAAAGCGCTGAAAGGAGGTGAAAAGCATGGCACAACGAGCCTTTCGTGGACTCGACCAACTGATGGACGGAGCGATTTCCGAACGGTTTAACGCTGAACTCGGACGTTTATGGACCAACATCTATGATCTGCGAACCCCCGCCACCAAAGCACGTACCGATGGCAAATTTCCAGCGGCAGGCGGCGGTATAAAAGCCGCTTGCCGCTGGCATGACATAAGGCTGGCTGGTTTGTACGGCAGAGAGGCAGGAGCATCCATATGAGCGAAACCATTTCCGGCAAGATCATCGACGCGGGGCCGGAGGGGCTGACCATCCGTGCCCCGTACAGCGACTGGCAGCGCTTTGTGCTTCGCAGATATGAGGACGTACAGGTGCTTTTATGCGACGGGAGACAACTAACCCCAAAGCAGAGCCGCGCGATTCACGCCATGGTGCACGACATTGCCCGGTGGCAGAGCGGGTTTGCATACAGGGATCGCGTCTTTCATGAGACGCTGTGCGCCTTGCAGCTGCAGTACATCATCGACACAACAGACAGCGAGGAGGTGCGCTACTCCCTGACGCAGCGGTTCTGCGATCTGATGGACATTCCCCTTTTCTCGCTTTCGCCCAAAAACGAAAACTGCGCCGATATGACCACGGCGCACGAGTTTCTTGGCTGGCTGATCGACCTGTGCGTGGCCTATGACATTCCCACCAGCGGGCCGCTGACAGAACGTGCGGAGGACGTTTCCCGCTACCTGTACGCCTGCCTGCTCAACCGACGCTGCGCCGTCTGCGGACTGGCAGGAGGCCCTGCGGACCTGCACCATGTGACGCGCGTGGGAATGGGGCGAAGCCGGAAACGCATCGCACATATCGGCCTTCTGGCCGAAAGCCTGTGCCGGACGCACCATCAGGAGGTGGACCAGATAGGCCAGACTGCCTTTGATGAAAAGTACCACATATACGGCATCCCGCTGGACGAACGGCTATGTGGGATTCACGGACTGTCGCCACATGGCAGCGGCGCTCATACTGAAACGGAAAACGCCCTCACATGACACACGGAGGAGCCCCACACAAGGGCGGCTGAGCTGAAGGCATAGTGAGCGAAGGGTGGGCGCGCAGGGAAGCGTGTGCCCAGTGGGCACTTGGGCCGAAGGTCGAAAGCGACCCGAAGCGGGGCAGCGAAACCATGAGCGCGACCGTTAGGGAAGCGCGAATGATTGAGCAACCG